>Ga0307486_1000123_pt1 | contig 87298 bp, 72 predicted proteins | sample CBIW02metaG_FD_203663 | JGI IMG/M metagenome (GOLD analysis project Ga0307486, IMG submission 203663) | Sea-ice brine microbial communities from Beaufort Sea near Barrow, Alaska, United States - CBIW 0.2 | ecosystem: Environmental > Aquatic > Marine > Coastal | place: USA: Alaska | collected... | reverse complement strand
AAGTCATGCCGTTATCTAAGCTTTTGAGAACTTGTTTGCGATAATCTAGGGAGTAAGTCATGGTCGTTTACAGGAATAATCGTTTAGTTGGTTTGATTTATAACATTTTTGAGGTCAGGTGACTATATAGCTATATTAAAAATACTCTCCTCATTCAGTGCGGATATTAGTCTTTCTTCATATTTTTCATAGCTCTTTTTTTCCTCTTTTTGGTCTAAGTTATTCGAAGGGGATAGAGAATGAACTTTGTGTTCATTCTCTACTTTAGATTTTGCAACTTTTTCAAATTTTATTCTATGGTTGAGTACTATTTTTTCCACTACCTGAATTTCCTTTTTTAGTGACCTACTATAGAATTGCGTTGAAAAATTCTGATCTTAACGCCCCACAAACTCAGCCGCTCGCCTTTCAACCATCGCCATCACGCCCTCTTTGGCGTCTTCTGAATGAAAGAGCGGCGGCAGATAGCTATGGATATTGGCCAACGCAGTAGCAGCGCCATTACGACTGGCATCTTGTGCGGATGATAGCGCCCCTCTCACACCTAGCGGTGCTGCCTGACAAATTTCCTGTGCTAACGTCAATGCCCGCTCGTATTCAGTACCGTTTGCCACCACTTCGCTGACCAAATTCAGCCTATCAGCGGTTTGCGCATCGAATGCCTTACCCGTGAGTAGATACGGCATGGCTTTTTGCCAGCCTGCTGCCGCGACAAATCGCACCGTCGCGCCACCAAATGGCATGATGCCGCGCTGGACTTCCATTTGTGCAAAGTTGCAGTTATCACTAGCGATGACCACATCACTATTAAGCATCAGCTCGATAGCCACAGTAAAGCAAGTGCCTTTTACTGCCACTACTACTGGTTTGGTACGTAATTTTCCACTGATGCCCCACGGGTCGATTTGGTTATCATCAAACTCAAACACACCGTCATTTAGCTTGTCTTGCAGCTCTACCAAATCCAGACCTGCGGTAAAATGATCTCCATGAGCAAATATTAAGGCACAGCGTAAATTGTCATCATCTTCATAGCGAGTGAGCGCTTCAGATAACTGCGCAATCATATGACTGTCGAAGGCGTTGCGTTTATCGGCGCGATTTAGCCCGATCAGGCAGATATGGCCGTCTGTTTCGTGGGTAATGCGATTGTCTCTGCGATTATTATTTTCCATAGTCATGGTCTTGTCCTTTTTAGAATGCTAGTTTGCAGGGTTCACCCTATGCCAAATCAATATTGCTAAAGATTTATTCGACTTACTTTCAATATAGACATACGCCCTCTGCAACGCAAGCACCGTTTTCGCGTTGATGAATAGCTGACATCAATATTAGTTGACCTGATTTGCGATAAGTGCAACTATTATTCAAACTAAGACATAACTCAGAGCATTTTATGGAATTTTGGCACGGTTTTTTGCTTATCACTAGCGTCCATCTACTCGCTGCTGCCTCTCCAGGGCCTGATTTTGTCTTGGTATCACAGCAGACATTGGCAAAAGGTCGTCGCACGGGTTTGATTTGTAGTTTAGGTATTACCTTAGGTTTAGCCGTTCATATTATCTATTCAGTATTAGGATTAGCGACTGTTATTGCTCATTCGCAGCCATTATTGACCGCTATCAAATGGTTAGGCGGTGCTTACCTTATTTATCTAGGATGGCAAGGCATTCAAGCCAAACCTAAAAAGCCATTAGACTCAGCAAATTCAGCAGACGCAACCGATTCAGTCGTTAGTGTTTCACAAGATAAGCTTACCGACCAATCAACGCTTTCTAAAAATATTTCTAATAAAAAGCCATCCAGCAATACGGAATCTACAGTCGCCATTCTGCGCCGTGGTTTTTTTTGCAATGTATTTAATCCGAAAGCGCCGGTGTATTTTGTGGCGATATTTACTCTCGTATTATCACCAGACATACCACTTTGGCATCTGGCAATCTATGGCGTATGGATGATGGTCTTGCAGATGGCATGGTTTAGCACGGTAGTGATGTTGCTATCTATCCCTACGATTCATCGCCGCTTTCAGCGCTTCGAGCATTGGATAGACCGCGTATTGGGCACAGCGATGATATTATTAGGATTAAACCTGATTTTACGTAGCCGATAACACATCAGTTGGCCACAAAACCTGCTAAAATGGCTGATTATATCCACACATCGTAAGCCCGATACTATGACAAGTAAGCCTATGACCAGTCAACACAACGCTAGTAAGCACAGAAACAGATCCCCAGCTTCAATTAAAAAATTAGGCAAGCTGCATCCGCGCAATCCACATCAAGGTCGCTACGACTTTGCCGTATTGACTCGCGCCTTGCCTGAACTTGCCGACCATACCATTACCAATCCTAATGGCGAGCCCACCATTAATTTCTCTGACCATCAAGCCGTACGTGTGCTTAATCAGGCGCTGCTGGCTCATTATTATGGCGTTAAGTTTTGGGACATTCCAGCAGGTTATTTGTGTCCACCCATTCCGGGACGTGCGGATTATATTCATTATATTGCTGACCTGCTCGCGCAAACGACGCATATTAATGAAGACAACACCCCACCAACGGGCAAGCAAATCCATGCGCTCGATATTGGCACCGGTGCCAGTTGCATCTATCCGATTGTCGGTAGCCAAAGCTATGGCTGGCGCTTTACGGCCAGTGATATTGATCCTATTTCGGTTAATACAGCAGCGCTCATTTGTGAGACCAATCCCAAGCTAAAAGGCGCGGTTAAAGTAAAACTACAACCTGAGCCTAAGCGCATTTTTGCTAATATCATCGGTCGCCAAGATTACTTTGATGTAGTCGTGTGTAACCCTCCATTTCATGCCTCACTTGAAGAAGCCATGGAATCCAATAGCCGTAAGCAAAACAATTTACAGAAGCACCGTGCCAAGAACGAAAACGAGCAAGTAAGCCGTAGCTCAACGAAATCTGGCAATGCCGCACAGAACCTAAACTTCGGCGGTCAGCATAAAGAGCTATGGAGTGAGGGCGGCGAGATTACCTTTTTAACCAAAATGATAAAAGAGAGCCAAGATTTCGCTGAGCACGTTGGCTGGTTTACAAGCTTAGTTTCAAAATCTGAAAATATTAAGCCATTGCAGTTATTATTAAAGCAGCTTGATGTCACACAAATGCGCATCATTGAGATGAGTCAGGGTCAAAAAAACACCCGTATATTGGCATGGCGTTTTGATACTGACGAAGAATAGCCACTGTAGTTATCAATAAAAAAGTTTCACGTGAAACAAAAAACCGCCTTGGTATCCGAGGCGGTTTTTTTATATACCCTAGTTAAGCCACTTTAAAACGAATACAGTATGGCTGGGAGAAATTTTCGAAGCCTCTGGAGTGACGCAGTCGCACAGCAAGCTAGAAAAATTTTTACCCGCTATACGGAATCATATGTGTATCCATTTTATTTGGTACTGACTATATAACATTAAAGATGGCGTCTAATTAACTAAAGAACATGATCTTTAAACCAATGGCGATTAATACTGCTCCACCTAAGGCCTCAGCTTTATCCTCTAACCATGTGCCCGATCGCCAGCCTAAATAGACCCCAAACAGTCCAAAACCAGCAGTGACTACCGCGATGATTAAACACGCCAACCAAGCATTAATAGCCAATAAATTCAGCGTAAATCCTGCTGCCATCGCATCAATACTAGTAGCAATAGCGAGCGTCAACATAGTACGATGACTGATACCTTTTCGTGTGCGATGAGCATTGCCAGTTCTACTATCAAGATCCTGAATAGCATCATCTACTGTCTCTTGAATGTCAGAGCTTAAGGCTTCGTACAGCATTTTTCCGCCTAACGCGATAAGGATTATACCGCCTATCCACGGTGCGGCGGACGCCAACCAACCCAACATCGCAGCACCCAACAAATAGCCGATGAGCGGCATAACCCCTTGAGCAATCCCAAAGTATAGAGCAGCATACAAGGCCAAACGTAGCACGTAAGAATGGCTGTGCCTTTGGGCTTTAGCACCCAATCCAATCGACACTGCAAACGCATCCATTGCTAGGGCAATAGCAAGTAGAATTACTTCAATCATTTACTCGTTCCCAAAAACTGCGTTTTTTGCCATGTTTTTGTGTGAGGCTGCTCATATAGTCTTGATGCGAGACTAAGCCACTATAATTATTAACAGCGTTGCTAAGACTGGTATCAAGTTGAACCAATCTTTTAAAGTAGCGGGCGGCATGACCGTAAGCTTTACTGCGGGCACTATCCAAAATATCATTCAGCAAACTGCGATAAATGATTACTTGGATCAATTGAGTGCCCACGGGTAACTCCTTTAGCAATTGGGTCAAAGCAGTATAATGCACATCCGCAAATTCAGTATGACGAGCGACCGCTATTTGATTCGCCAGTGCCGTCTCGCCAATCTCTAACAGCAGTGACGTCGCCATCATAATATTTTCTTGTTGCCCTGCCAACTTATGAGCTTCTTTGCGCCAATACGCTTGCTCGGCTGGAGTGGCAACAGACATGATTGCTTTTAGTCGGGCAGGAGACGCTTGCAGCTCAAACGCTTCGCCCAATACCGCCATTGATGCTTCGGTATTGTCTTGCTTATTATATATCTCACTCAGCCAATCCAAGCGCTTTACTTGATCTGCCACTGTCCTACTACGCCAGTCATCACGCAAATAGCGCTGAGCCACATCGTGAGCATTGTTATCTACTAAAAAGCGAAGTAGTTCTTGGAGTTGCCGCGAATGCAGTGGCCGTGCAGCGTAGAGGTTAAGATAAATCTCTTCAAACAAGGTTACATCACCCAGCGCACCCGCTAAATTTTTGAGCGTTCTCTCAATATTCATCTTTTCATAGGTAAGCGTGTGATCCATATCATAGGCCGATTTCTTCTTATCAACCTGATCTGTTAGGGATTTCTTAGCACGCACCTCTTCATAATACTGCTGATAATCAAGGATTAAACCACGTATCTCAGACTCTGATAAAAGCTGATTAACCCCCAACAAAATGTCATCTTTAGTGCCGTAGTTATTATCACTAATCATGGCTTTTACTTTTTCTTGCCATGCTTGGCTTAGTATATCTTGCTCATCTATAGGCAAACTGCTTTTTTCTTGCTCATAGCAAGTACTAGCAACCGTTAACCAAGATTGTGCTAAATCACTATATACGCCACCGACCTCACCGTTAGAATCATCACAACGCTTCAGACTGCTATTGGTCGATGAGATAAACAACTCTATTAATTCTAAACATTTACTTGGCTGTTCAGGATAAAGGCTCATGACATCGCTAGCTAAATGATGAAGCTCAGTGGCAAATTCACTCGACTCCCAATAATCAATAAATTTACGCCGTCTTTTGAGACCTTTTAGCGTTGTGGTCAATTTTTTTATGAGCTTAGGTTTGTCTGACTGAAGCAGCAGACGTTCAATTTTTTTATCTAATAGCTTGTCTACACCATATATATCAGCTACAAAGTTAACTAGCGTTGTGTTTGATAATTGCGCTAAAAGCTGCTTTTGTTCTGAATTCAACATGATATCCTTCCTACTAATATTTTATTATCATAATGTTTCATGTGAAACAAAAAAGGCACCCTGCTAACAGGATGACTTTATAGAATTAGTAGATGAATTTCAAATATTAAATATCTAAATTAGACACCGTTAAGGCGTTTTCTTCGATGAAGATACGGCGCGGCTCGACATGATCACCCATTAGACAGGTAAACATATGGTCAGCAGCAATAGCATCTTCAATCGTCACGCGTAGCATACGACGGTTCTCAGGATCCATAGTGGTATCCCAAAGCTGATCGGCGTTCATCTCGCCCAGCCCTTTATAGCGCTGAACCGAGAGACCACGACGCGCTTCTAACATCATTTGCTGCCATAGATAATCAAAATCACGCACCGGAATATCTTTACTAGTTCCTGACGTAGCTTCGCGGCGGATAAAGGCACCCTCTTCTAACAAGGTATTCCATTCGGCTGATAAACGTAGCAGCTTGCTATACTCGCCTGAATTAATAAAGCTAGCATCGAGCAGATAATGATGCGCCAACTGATGCACATAAACGGTTATGCGTGGTAACCACTGGGCTTTAGTCGATAGCATTTCGCTATTTTCTGCCACTTCAATCTCGTTTTCAGTACCCGTTTCAGTATTAATATCAGCATCCGTATCAGCTTCTGCTAAAAGCTCTGGTTGCGGCTTCATACCGAGCAAATCTGCAGTTACGGCATCGATAACCTTAGGCGTAGGGGCATGGATATTGACCAGTTCAATCTCAGGATATAACTCACTACCGAAGTGATCAAGCTGGGTCTGTAGTGTGTCTTTCCATGCTTGCATAGCAGACAAATCGTACGTCATGTCTGTCGTAAGCTTCGGCGTATGAGTTAACGCATCTAACAACACCGCAGGATAACGAATTTGCAAACGCGCTTTGATCAGCTGGGTTTGGTTATAATCGTTTAGTAAGGTTTCAAGTGCTTGGCCAGTAATCGCAGGCGCCTCATCATTGATATGTAGCTTAGTATTATCAATCGTTGACGATAACAAATAAGCTTTCAATGCTTCATCGTCTTTTAGATATAGCTCTTGACGGCCTTTTTTCACTTTATATAGCGGTGGCTGAGCGATATAAATATAGCCACGCTCAATCAGCTCAGGCGTTTGGCGGAAAAAGAAGGTCAGTAACAAGGTTCTAATGTGCGACCCATCAACGTCCGCATCGGTCATGATGATGATTTTATGATAGCGTACTTTATCAGGGTTGTATTCATCAGGACCAATACCACAGCCAAGCGCAGTAATCAGGTTACCGACTTCAGCAGACGACAACATCTTATCAAAGCGCGCGCGCTCAACGTTGAGAATTTTACCTTTCAACGGCAAAATTGCCTGCGTTTTGCGGCTACGACCTTGCTTGGCTGAACCGCCAGCCGAGTCCCCTTCCACAATGTAAAGCTCTGATAATGCCGGATCTTTTTCTTGGCAATCAGCGAGCTTACCCGGTAGACCAGCGATATCCAAAGTAGTCTTACGACGGGTCATTTCACGCGCTTTACGCGCCGCATCTCGCGCACGCGCCGCATCAATAATCTTGCCAGCGATAGCTTTACCCGCACTTGGATTCTCTTGCAGATAATCGTTAAATTTATCATGCATGGCTGATTCGACAGCCGGCTTTACTTCGCTTGACACTAACTTGTCTTTGGTTTGGCTAGAGAATTTTGGATCAGGAACTTTTACGGAGACGATGGCCGTTAGGCCTTCTCGCGCATCATCACCGGTAGCCGTCACTTTCTCTTTTTTAAATAAGTTCTCGCGATCCATATAGCTATTCAGGCAACGCGTTAACGCTGAGCGAAAGCCAGATAAATGAGCACCACCATCACGCTGCGGGATATTATTGGTGAAGCACAGTACTTTTTCGTTATAAGTATCCGTCCATTGGAGTGCCACTTCGACACTGATACCGTCTTCTTGATTGCTTATAAAATGGAACACATCATTGATGCCATCTTTACCCGCATTGATATAGCTGACAAACTCTGACAGGCCACCTTTATGCTCAAACTCATGACGCTTATCAATACGCTCATCAGTCAAGACAATGCGCACGCCAGAGTTTAGAAACGACAGCTCACGTAAACGTTTGGCTAAAATATCATATTCGAAGATAGTACCGGTGAACACATCGCTACTGGGATAAAAACGAATTTGAGTACCGGTTTTATCCGTGGCTTCCATTTGCTGGATATCACCATCCGGTACCCCATCGCTATAAGTCTGCTGATAGTGATGACCTTCACGCCAGATATTCATCTCAAGATTTTTGGACAAGGCATTGACTACCGAGACACCCACACCATGCAGGCCACCTGAGACTTTATAACTGTTGTCATCGAACTTACCACCCGCATGCAGTACCGTCATGATGACCTGCGCGGCTGAGACGCCCTCTTCTGGATGGATATCCACAGGCACACCGCGCCCGTTATCACTGACACTGACCGACTCATCCTCGTGGATAATGATATCAATTCGGTCACAGTGACCGGCAAGCGCCTCATCGATAGAGTTATCTACCACCTCAAAGACCATGTGATGCAGACCGGTACCATCATCGGTATCACCGATATACATTCCAGGACGCACACGCACCGCTTCCAGACCACGCAATACACGAATGTCTTTGGAGCTATAATCGGACTGGTTGCTTTCAGTAACCACTTCTGGGACGATGGGCTGAACAGCGATATCTGACGTCAACTGTTCGTTATCGGTAGGTAATGACTCACTCATGTGCATTCCTTAATCTAGCCATAATCAGCTATTTATCATCAGCTCACCATTACGGTGACCCATCATGACATTCATTATCTGAGACTTAACTGGTTCACGTTAAACGTTTTAATCAAAAATATTCAGTTAAAAATATTTAATTAAAACCGTTCAATCAAAACCTAGTGGCCGCGTATAAAAGATGAAAGTCTTTAAATTATTGAACTAACCACAGGCTTCGTTTTGTTCTAAACATTATTGAAGGGATGGTTATCAAATAAAACAATGAATTATCAATCACTTAGCGCTTTATAGCTATCAATAATGAACGATGTAAAGCTATCAGATAATCTGCTGAAAATAGGACAAAAATAAAGCCTTATTTTAGCATTTTTTTACCTCTAAGTCACTGTTTACTGGCTGTTTTATAGTTACTAATGCAGTATAGTCGGTCTTCTATAAAAGAGAGACTGCGAGCATGGCTGTGTGAAATTTTCGAAGCCTCTGGAGTGGCAAAGCCGCACAGCAAGCGAGAAAAATTTGCCAGCCTTGCGAGTTTAGCTTTTGTGTTTATTTTATTTAGTATTCACTATAAGTCATGTTTGCAATAATCTACGGGAAATAGCAGAGGACATAGGTATGAATAATAAATAAAGAAGATGCTTTAAGAATATAAGATAAGACTTGATGAAAGTATTACCTTAAAAAATCATAATAAAGACAAGGATAGATAAATATTAGTAAGGTGAAAGTACGCCATGTTTCACGTGAAACACGGTTGATGCTGACCAATATTTATCAACGAGCGGTAAGACATCAGCGGTTAAACTGGTCATAAACACCTGACAAGGTAATGTCGCTAAAGTTGATAATAGAATATCTATGGCTCTATCATCTAGCTCTGCGGTGATGTCATCGAGCAAGACCACAGGGGTGGCATTGGCATGATTAGAGATTTGCGAAGCACTGGTTACTTCTGCACTGTTGAGTAGCAACGGTAATTGCGACAAACGAAGAGCGGTTATCAATAGCTTTTTTTCACCGCGAGACAGTATGTTTGCTGCTTGTTCTTTTATTGTAGGTAGCTTAACGACAGTATCAGAGGGAGCCTTTTTATCGGCAGGCTCTTCGTCTATCGCAGTAGAGGTTACCGATTGACTATTATTTTCAGAGCGCCAATGGACATGAATATCAGCGCGGTGGCTACCGATACGGGTGTAGCCCAGTTGCAAATCTTGTGTTAAGCGCTCTGCTAGCTGTTCATCAAGAGGAATACTAGCATCATAACCGGCGTTATAACTTAAGGTCAGCTGCTGGGCATAAGACGGCAACAGTTGCTGAATACTTTTTTCAAAATAAGGTTGCCATGCCTCAAAGATACGCACGCGATAATGATGAATCAGTGCAGCATGACTGGCCAGCCCCTTATCCCAAGCTTTTAGCTCAGCATGCTGGCTCTGAGAGAGATGCTTGGTTTGTTTCAGCAGACTGTTACGCTGCTTCAATAAACGTTGATAAGCCACCCACTGTGGATGAAAGCCTTGTTTCATGTGAAACACTAACCAATCTAATAGCTGGCGACGACTGGCACTGCCCTGCTCTAACATATCCATCGTTGATGGGTCTATCAAGAGCGTTGGCAGCTGCTCAGTTAAGATGCTTTGATTATAAACCGTGGTTTGATTGAGGCGTAGAACGGTCGTCGCATCACTTTGTTTTTGAATGGCTAAGGTACTACCGTCGGTAAGATTGGCGTGTACTATTGCTGCTGGCTGATGATGTTGAACGTAGCGTTTGGGCTGACTATGACGGAAACTTTTGCCGCGTGATAGTAAAAATATCGCTTCCATTAGTGAGGTTTTACCACTACCGTTGGCGCCGATAATGACATTACAGGCAGCCGTCTGTAGGTTAACCTGACTAAGATTGCGCAGATGCGAGACTTGTAGACGTTCAATCATAATACTTATAACCGCCCGTTTATGTTGCCTACCATCGCATGAATAAGTTGCTGTAATTAGGTGGAACTGGCTATAGTCAGTACTAAATAAAATAGACACACACATGGTTTCGTATAACTGGCCGAAATTTTTCTAACTTGCTCAACTATATACCAGCTCCCAGCTGATAGCCTTGCACTGACAACCCCGACTATATACGCATCGGCATAATTACATACTGATGCAAGTCATCATTAAGCTGATTAACCAGTACTGAAGCATTGGATTGGCTCATATGCATCTGTAGATCACCTTGGATAACGCCAAGTACGTCTTGTAGATAAGCCGCATTAAACGACAGCTCCATCGGCTCGCCTTGATACTTAGCTTGTATCATCTCTACCGCTTCATCTTGTTCAGCGTTGTTGGCACGTACTTCTACCATACCGTCGCTGGCAAAATTAAAGACCACACCACGAGACTTTTCATTACTTAAAATAGCCACGCGGCGTAGCACATCAGTCATTTTTTCTTGATTAAATAAGGCTAACTTATCGGTATTACTGGGCATAACACGACGATAGTCAGGGAATTTCCCATCAATGAGACGCGCGGTAAAAGTTACCATCAAATCTTGGCTGACTTGTCCTGTGCTGTCAACATCACCGAATGGCAAGCTCACTTGCAAGAACTCACGACCGAAACTTAATGTTACGCCGTTATCTTGATCACTCAGCATTTTACCCAACTCAGTGGTTAGACGCTCAAGCTCAATCACCGCTTTGCGAGGTAAGATAGCCTGCATATTTAGATCGGCGCTAACATCAATGACGCTGCGAGCTAAGGCCAATCTATGACCATCAGTAGCAACAGTCGTTAGCTGCTGTTGTGAGACATCAAACAGCATGCCCGTTAAATAATAGCGCACATCTTGAATCGCCATCGCAAACTGAGTTTTATGTATTAAATCAGTCAGACGGCTACGGCTGATAGTAAGTGGCGTAATATTTTCAGGATTGCCCAAACTTGGGTAGTCCTCGCTTGGTAGAGTCCCCAACGTAAATCGGCTTTTGCCACTGGTGAGTAGACAGCGCTCATTTTCTTGGGTCGCAAGATTGACCTGTGCTTGAGCAGGCAATAACTTGCAAATATCTTTTAATTTCATCGCTGGTAAGGTAGTCGTACCTGCCTCAATACAAGCACCGGCAGGTAATTTAAGCGTCGAGGTTAACTCCACTTCTAAGTCAGAAGCCGTTAAGATCAGCTCAGATTCAGACAACTGCAGCTTGATATTGCCTAAGATAACCATGTTGTGGCGTTTATCGGCAGCCTTGGCGATTAAATTAATGGCTTTTAGTAACGACTCTCGATTAATCGATAATTGCATGCTGAGTTACTCTTATTTGAATGACTATTATTTTACTAGTTTTTATTTAAATGTCTTTTGTTTCAGTAATTCTTGTTCTATAAGCTTTGATGACCGTTTCTTTTGTTTGACTAACTTTGATTTCATTGCCTTTGAACTAAATTAGCGACGCTTGATGATATGGATATATAGTCAATGCCAAATAAAAGTGATACCTTCCTATCAGCATGCTACTGGTGCAAATTTTTCTTGTGTGCTGTTCGCAGACATGACAGAGGCTGCAACAAATTCATACTAGCAGCACCGTATTGTTTTTAAATTGGATCTACTATAAGTATATACGGCTTACCGTTATAGTCAGTACCAAATAAAGTAGATACACACATGGTTTCGTATAACTGGCAGAAATTTTTCTAGCTTGCTGTGTGACTGTATCACTCCAGAGGCTTCGAAAATTTCTCCCAGCCATACTTTAGTTTTAAAGTGGCTCAGCTATACTATAACTATTAGCAAAACAATGTTTATGAACAACCAAGCTTTGTTTTGAACCATTATAAACCATATTTACAGGCTAAAACACACTAGTAACGTTGACCTCTATCAAGCCTGTAGCATCATCGCTAACGACTTGTAATCCTTATCAAACGCAGGGTCTGCCGCCCGTAGTTCTGCCACTTTATCACAGCCATGCATCACCGTTGTATGATCACGTCCTCCAAAGAACTGGCCAATCTCCGGAAAGCTATCCCCAGTAAGCTCGCGCGATAATGCCATAGCAATCTGGCGCGGACGGGCAATACTACGCGTGCGCTTACGACCCATCAAATCCTTAACCGTGACATCATAATATTCTGCGACTACTTTACGAATATTATCCATATTAACGGCTTGTACACGCATAGCTACAATGTCTTTTAACGCATATTGCACCATCTCAAGTGTGATCGGCGCACCCGTTAAGTTAGCATTGGCAAATACCTGATTTAATGCGCCCTCTAAACGCCTGACATTAGAGACTACATTTTGAGCAATAAATAGCGCGCAGTCTTTGGGTAACGTCATTCCGTACCAAGCGGCTTTTTTCTGCAATATCTGCACACGCGTATCGATCTCAGGCGGATCAATGGCTACCGTTAAACCCCAAGAAAAACGCGAGCGAAAGCGTTCATCAAACTCAGTCATCTGTGATGGATGACGATCAGAAGCTAAAATAAGCTGTTTATCACCACTGGTAAAATCAGCAAACAAGGTTAAAAATTCATTACTACTTTTAGTTTTACCAGCCAATACATGAATATCATCAACAATTAATAAATCTACTTTTTTTATTTTCTTTTTAAAATCTTCTATTTTATTATTTCTTAATGAATATACCAATTGATTGATAAATTTTTCAGAAGTAAAGTAATAAAAACTTCTATTATTTTTTAAATAGCGATGTGCTACTGAATGCATTAAATGCGTTTTTCCTAAACCAGAAGGTCCGTATATAAATAAAGGGTTGTGACGATTTTTTGACTGACGCTTACTTAACTCGTAACAGGCCTTGTAGGCGAGGTTGTTAGATTTACCAGTGACAAAAGTTTCAAAAGTAAAGTCAGGGTTCAGATAGCTTAAGGACTTGGCGTCAGCAGCATCAACCAGCGCAGCGTGCTGCATATTGCTATCACTATCTGCAGAATTATTCGAATGGCTGTTTGAATGATTGTTTAACTGATTATCTGCATTCCTGCTACTAGTTCTTGACTCTTGAGACCCTAGGGGAGGGGAGGGGCTATCATCACCAAATAAAGAACCGGGCGTTTGAGATTCACTATCTGCGGTCTCGTGACTTGGGTTATCACTATGATTGGCATTATCAACTCGGACAATGACCTCTTCAATGCTACCTTGGCTATGCTTGGCTACCAATTCCTGAATATCCTGCAAATGATTTTTTTTGATGTAAGAAACAAAATAATCATTAGGAGCACGAATAACCAGTGTTTGTGCTTCTTGATGTGCTGACAGGGGTCTCAACCACATAGTGAATACGTTATCTTTGACATGATAGCGCAAGTCATCCAAGCATTTATCCCAAAGTGTAACAGTGTCTATCATGAAAAATACTAACCTCATAGCTTAATGTAATTTAACTATTTGAGCGCTCATATGATTAATCTAAAAACCAGCATAGAGCCTAAGAGACGCACAAAATTAAGTAGCGAAGAACAGCCGTTAACGCTGGATGCTAATCTACCATAAACAGCCTGTGGATAACATCCTATTTTTTGTGGATAAGGCTGTGGATAGTTTTGTGGATAAGTCATTATAGCAAGTTATCCATATTTCACCCACAGGTTGTCCACAGGGTTACCCCTAGGGTAGTGATTTGATAATAAAGGATAAAAAAGACTTAACCCCAGATATTACACCTCCCAATAACAACAATACTTATATATATTAATTAATTATTATTATGGAACACGGGGTTTTCTGTGGATAACTTTCAGGATACAATAAAAAATAAACCGTTTACAGCAAATTATATTTTATAAATAACATTCAAATACTCAGGTAAGTAGTCTTACTTATCCACAGCTGAAAGCAAAAAGCACTTGGCAAAGGGAATTAGTTGATTGACGTAAATTTTCTAAAATGATATAATCCTGCGTTATTACGAATTTAGTCCATTATTTTGATAGGTGAGTTATGAAACGTACATTCCAACCAAGCGTGATCAAACGCAAGCGTACTCACGGTTTCCGTGCTCGTATGGCTACTAAAAAAGGCCGTCAAGTCTTAGCACGTCGTCGTGCTAAAGGTCGTCATCGCCTTACCGTATAATCTAATTAATCGGTAATATAAGATGTTTATGGCTCGTTGTGCTCGTTGTGTGTCTATTATTTATAGATCACGTATTTATGAATCAAGCTAGCTATTGACCACAACATACACATAGCCATATATTAAAAGCGCCCACATTGGCGCTTTTTTTGTCGCTGTATTTTGTATCGCTCATTTTGTATCGCTCATTTTATCTCTTTATTTTATAACTGCCATTAGCTCTTATTTTAGGTTGTACTATGCCCAATACTGTCTCAGTTATACCTACTGCTTGTTTTACTAAAGAGCAGCGTCTCCTCACCCCAGCGGCCTTTCGTGAGGTGTTTGACGCACCTGAGCGTAAGCTACATCAAAGCCATTTGATGGCCTTTGTACGCTCTAATACGCACGAGCAACCACGCATAGGTATGGCAATTACCAAACGTAAAGTACCTACTGCCGTTACTCGTAATTTAATTAAACGAAAAATACGGGAGCAATTTCGCGGGCAAGCGTATAAGTTAGAAAATAAAGATATTGTTTTTATTGTTAAAAGATCGGTAAAAGATATTGATAAAAAAGAACTTAACAATCAAATAAATAATATTCTTAAAAAAATAGAAAAAAAATAAAATGGATTTTATAATAAAAATTATAAATAAAATTTTATATAATTTATTTTATTACTTTATATTTTTTTATCAAAAAGTAATAAGTCCTATAACGCCTGCTCGATGTCGATACTATCCAACGTGCTCAAATTACGGCAAACAGGCATTAGCATGGCACGGTGTTTGGGCGGGTAGTTGGTTACTGTTAAAACGTATCGGTCGCTGTCAGCCATGGGGCGGACATGGCATTGATTTTGTACCGTTACCTTTAGCCTCTTATACTTATACTTATACTTATACTTATTTACACATCACTTCGCCTTGCTCTCATATGAACATATCCACTGCTACCACACCTAGGCATGACTTTGTCTATCGTGATGATAGTAGCTATGGTGCTCGATTGAATTACCTTATGAGATAACAATAATTTCAACACTGTATTAGTACTTTAGATTGCTTACCAGCTTATCTATACTGTTGGTATCATTTAAGGTGGTTTTTTAGTAAAATGCTCATCATTTTATGTCAATGACTACTGACGTTGCGGCTTCCTATAATAGCTGCCACTGGGTTTTGGTCATGACACACGCCCAAATTTTTCACTCTAGGATAGGTTTATGCAAAAGATATTTCGGGTGATGATCATCATTGCGATGCTAATCACCGCTTATCTGCTGATTTTGGCATGGCGAGATGATTATGCTGACGCGCCCGCTGTAGATCCAACGCCAAAAACGGCAACCTCGGTAGGTGCTGATATTCCATCTACTACTGGTGCGGCAGGTGATATTCCGGTACAGACGCTCCCTACCGATGATGGTGTGGCAATAACCACTCCGACTGCTTCGGCTAAAGAAGCCGGCTTAATCACGGTCACTACCAATCGTTATGATGTCAAAATCAATCCAGAAGGCGGCGATATCGTCTATGCTGCTCTTAAGCAGTATGACGCGAAGCTCGATGGTGATGAGCCTTTTGTATTGCTAGAGAATGATAGCAATCGTGTTTATGTGGCTCAGTCTGGTCTAATTGGTAAAGACGGTATTGATACCGCGGAAGGTCGCGCTAATTACAATCATACTGCCAATAGTTATGTCATGAAAGAAGGCCAGCAGACTTTATTAGTACCGCTGACTTATCAAAAAGATGGCGTTACGATTACTAAGACCTTTACTTTTACTCATGATAAGTACCCTATTGATGTCAGCTATCAAATTCAGAACGCGTCTACGCAGCCATGGCAAGGACAGTTATTTGCACAATTAAAGCGTGATGACAGTAAAGACCCTGGTATGTCTGATAAAGGCGCGCTGAGTATGGCGACCTATTTGGGTGGCGCTTGGGGGACACCTGATGATCCTTACAATAAGCTGAAATTTGGTGACTTTAGTGATGGTGAGTTGACCGCGACCAGTGACAAAGGTTGGGTCGGCATCGTGCAGCATTATTTTGTTTCGGCATGGACACCTAATAACTTTACCGGTAAGTTCTTTAGTCGTGAAACTGGCGATGACTACTTTATTGGCTTTAACAGTCAGCCTATTAATGTTGCAATGAATAAACAAGCAACGTTAAGCGCGACGTTATACGCAGGGCCAAAAGTACAGTCTGAACTCAAAGACGTCGCCGTTGGTTTGAATAAAACGGTCGATTACGGTCTATTATGGCCAATCTCAAAAATACTATTTGCGATACTCGATGGTATTCATAACATCATCGGTAACTGGGGCTGGTCGATCATTGGTTTGACGGTCTTAGTTAAGTTTGCCTTGATGTGGTTCTCTAATAAGAGCTACTATTCAATGGCGAAGATGCGAGCTATTGCACCACGTCTGGCAGCGCTTAAAGAAGAGCACGGCAGCGATCGGATGAAAATGTCGCAAGAAATGATGGGTATCTACAAGGAAGAAAAAGTCAATCCAATGGCCGGCTGTTTGCCTATTTTGATGCAGATGCCTATCTTTTTAGCCTTGTATTGGGTACTGGTTGAAAGTGTCGAATTGCGCCATGCCCCGTGGATCCTATGGATTCAGGATTTGTCAGCGATGGATCCTTGGTTTATTTTGCCACTGCTAATGGGTGCTTCTATGTTCGTTCAGCAGCAGCTAAACCCGCAGCCAACCGATCCCATGCAAGCAAAAGTAATGAAATTCTTACCGATTATCTTTACCGCTTTCATGCTGTTCTTCCCTGCAGGTCTGGTATTGTACTGGACGGTGAATAACTTGTTTAGTATGACCCATCAATATATCGTCAACAAAAAAGTTCAAGAAGAACAAAAACTGCGTACTGTTAAGGTTCTTGACTAGTTGACTGTTTAATTGATTGATTGCTAATTAGGTTAAAAATCAATAGAAACCATCGCCGCGGCGGTGGTTTTTTTACGCAATACTTTACCGTTTTATATTTATTGAAATGAAGTATAAAGATACCAAATACCGTTATATAAAGTTTGTTTTGTCAGGTCAGTCTGAGCCGTCTATAATGGAGTTTTAGCTATTGGGAGTAAGTGTGGATTCTATCGCAACGTCGTCACCGCCAGCTGATATATCCGAACTGTCTGGTTCCTCTGGATCGGCCACAATTGCCGCTATTGCAACACCGCTTGGGCGTGGCGGGGTAGGTATTATTCGTCTGTCGGGGTCAAAGGCGTATGCTATTGCTTGTCAGCTAACGGGTAAATCGGCCTTCACGCCGCGACTGGCCAGCTTCTGCCGTTTTTATCAGACGGATGGTACCGTCATTGATGAAGGTTTGGTACTGTATTTTAAAGCGCCGCATTCATTCACTGGCGAAGATGTGATTGAGTTGCAAGGTCATGGAGGCATGATATTACAGAGTCTACTGTTGGCACGAGTCTTTGAGTTAGGCGCGCGGCAAGCTAGCGCTGGTGAATTCTCTTATCGCGCTTTTGATAATGATAAATTAGACTTGGTGCAAGCCGAAGCTATTGCCGATGCGATTGATGCGACCAGCGCCGCTGCTGCGAGTAGTGCTATACGCTCATTAAGTGGCGAGTTTTCGCAAAAGATTAATCAGTTACTCGAGCAACTAATCCATCTGCGTTTGCATGTTGAGGCAGCGATTGACTTCCCCGATGAAGAGGATGTGGACTTTTTATCCGATGGGGTAATTCAGAATAAGCTTGAGCAAACCCAAGCACAGATTAATCAAGTATTAGCAACCGCCAAGCAAGGTCAGCTATTACGCGATGGCATTCATGTGGTATTAGCAGGGAGACCTAATGCCGGTAAATCCAGTTTGCTCAACCGCTTAGCAGGTCAAGAGCGCGCTATCGTCACCGAAGTGGCAGGTACTACTCGTGATACCTTGCAAGAAACGGTAGTATTGAATGGTTTAACACTGCACTTAACAGATACCGCAGGCTTGCGTGATACCGAAGACACGGTAGAGCGTATCGGTATCGAGCGCGCCCATACGGCTATCAAACAGGCCGATATTTTGATAATGGTCTATGATGTTACTCGTGATATCGAGGACAAGGGTACGCCATTGCAACTAGCAGAACAGTTATTTGGCGAGTTACCAGAGGCTAAGCGTTTATTAATCATTGCCAATAAAAGCGACTTATTGAGCGATAACTTGAATAATAATATAACTGACAAGGCTACGGCTATTTCCCAAAATCAGATGAAAAGTCAGGGCTATGAACCAGTGCATGTTTCATGTGAAACAGGCGCTGGTATAGAAAATCTAATTGAGGCTTTATGTGCTAAAGTAGGATTTCATCCTCCTGAGAATAGCTTGATTGCGCGTACTCGGCATTTAGATGCGTTAAGGCGAACCGCTGATTACTTAGCAGAGGCACATGAGCAATTAACAGTGTTTAGCGCAGGGGAGTTAGTCGCTGAGAGCTTACGGCAAGCGCAGATCAGCTTAGGTGAGATTACTGGTGAATTTAGCGCAGATGACTTATTGGGCAAAATTTTTGGTAGTTTTTGTATTGGTAAATAATGAGCTAAACCTCCTAACCAATAATTTAAAAGAAAGCATCGAAAAGTGGCAAAGCCGCACAGCAAATCAGAAAATTTTTATCAGCTATACGTCACAATTCAACATTAGCAGCCTATCTGGTTTATTTTGTATTAACCATATCACCACAGCTCTCAGTGTGAACACAAGGAAAATGGTATGCATTGCCCTTATTGTAATGCGTCAGAGACGAAGGTTATTGACTCACGTCTGGCCGCTGAAGGTGCACAAGTACGCAGGCGACGACTTTGCAGCAGTTGCCAAGAGCGGTTTACCACTTTTGAGATGGTGGAAGTTGTCATGCCACGGATCATCAAATCCAGTGGCAAAATCGAGCCTTATGATAATGAAAAATTGCGCCGCTCTATTCTATTACCGTTACAAAAGCGCCCAATCACTATCGATGAGCAAGAGGCGATGATTAGCCGCATAGAAAAGCGAGTACGGCAAATGGGTGAGCGCGAGATTAGCAGCAAAGTACTGGGTGAAATCATCATGAGTGAGCTTAAAACCCTTGATGATGTCGCCTATGTCCGTTTTGCGAGTGTCTATCGTGACTTTCAAGATATCGATGCCTTTCATCAAGAAATCGCTAATATTCGTCCATCAGAGAAAAATGAAGATTAACTATAGCGACCATCAGCTCCTTTTCTATTAAGTGTAATCTTTTTATGCCGACATTAAATCACCCCCAAGATGCTCAAGATCGCTATTTTATGATGCTCGCTATTGAGCAGGCAAAATGTGGTCTATATACCACACGGCCTAATCCCGCAGTAGGCTGCGTGCTAGTAAAAGCAGGAAAGATAGTGGGACAAGGGTTTCACCCGCAAGCGGGACAGCCGCATGCCGAAGTGTTCGCATTGAGAGATGCGGGAACGCAAGCAGCGGGTGCAACAGCTTACGTAACCTTGGAGCCTTGTAGTCATACCGGTCGTACACCGCCTTGTGCCCGAGCGCTCATCGATGCAGGTATTAAGCGCGTGGTGATTGCAGGTCTTGATCCTAATCCACAAGTGGCTGGTCGCGGGGTTGGCTTGTTAGAGCAGGCTGGTATTGACGTTACGGTTGGTATCTTAAATGATCAAGCAGAGGCTTTGAATCTAGGGTTTTTAAAGGCCATGCGTACTGGACTGCCTTATGTGCGACTGAAAATTGCTACTAGCCTTGACGGTCGTACCGCGATGGCGTCAGGGGAGTCGAAATGGATTACCTCAGCGGCAGCACGTGAAGATGTGCAAAAGCTACGCGCGCAAAGTGGGGCGATCATTACCGGCAGCGCAACGGTTATGGCGGACAATCCGAAGTTGAATGTGCGTTCTAGCCAATTGGGCGTATCTATTGAGCAAGTTCCTACCCCTAAGGTGGTGGTGCTCGATAGACGCGCACGCTTAGCATATGATTTACAATCCGATTATCAACTGTGTCGCCGTGTCGATACGCTCTATTGGCGTGATGATGATTTGATTGCGCTGCTAAAATCTTTGGTGAGCGAGCATCATTGTTATGATGTGTTGATAGAAGCTGGAGCTACCGTTGCGGGGAGCTTTTTAAGCCAACAACTGGTAGATGAATTGGTTGTTTATCAAGCACCTTGCCTATTAGGTTCACAAGCACGGCCGATGGTTGATTTCAATCCTTTATCTTTAGCACAGCAGTTGCGCTTTGACTATCATAGCCATGAGCAAGTGGGTACTGACTTAAAACTCACCTTGTTGCCTCTATAAAGACTTCTAAAACACAACAACCCTCTGTGCATAAGTGTTTAGTTATCCACAAGGTTTTCAGTTCTTATAACGAATGTGTATAAGTAGGTCGTTTTAGGGTACTTCAAATGAGGTTTCACATGAAACTGTGTATAACTTTTTATAATTAGGTTTCACATGAAACTTTTAAATGTTTGGCAATTGAAGTAATTGTACAATAATCCTTTATTAATCATTACTTTAACTGAATATATCTATACCTACTTCTTTATACACCTATAAGTGGATAGCTTGTGGATAACTTCATTAAACTAAGCGTTAACAAGGTCAAAAAGTAAAAATAACACTTAGTTATCCACAACTTATCCTAGATGTTCTACTTATTAGATGAAAAGTGCCATAAAATCCAATTAAGAGTAGGAATGCTCTCAGATAAATAATTTAGCAATAGTAGATTGTTGGGATAGCCAATAGTAATAATTAATAGATTTTGTTATGCATATAAGCACGTAGTGCTATGCTAATAAGCAGTTAACACAAATTATTAGTCATAAAAGAGTGATAGTTATCACTAAATAATAAAAAGAGGGTCATATGTTTACAGGAATTATCGAAAGTGTGGGTAAAGTTAAAGCCATGCAGCCAGTCGGTGGTGATATTCGCTTAGTGATTGAATCTGATGATTTGGACTTCAGCGATGTGTCATTAGGCGACTCGATTGCCTCAAATGGTATTTGTTTGACCGTAGTGGATTTGGGCAGTAATTATTATGCTGTTGATGTTTCACGTGAAACTATTGCCCGTACCGCATTAGAAGATTTAAAAGCAGGTCACGTGGTGAACTTAGAAAAGGCTATGTTACCGACCACCCGTTTCGGTGGTCATATTGTTGCCGGACACGTTGATGGCGTTGGTATTGTGAGTAAGCTTGAAAAAGATGCCCGCTCCATTTATATCGAAATCGAATTACCGCAGGAGTTGGCGCATTATACCGCGACTAAAGGGTCTATTACGCTTGATGGTATTAGTCTGACGACCAATCTGGTACGGGACAATATCGTTTGTTTAAATATCATTCCACATACGGCGCAGGTTACCAATATTGCCAAACATTGGCTGATCGGTAGCAAGGTCAATATTGAAGTAGATATTGTGGCACGCTACTTAGAGCGTTTGCTAAACAAATCGCAAACTGGAACCATGAATGCGACCAGTCCGCAAAGCAAGATTACCGAGGATTTTTTGGCAGACAACGGCTTTATGAAGTAATAGGTTTTATAGAGTAATAAACTTTAAAAACTAGTGAACAAGACCGCTGGCATGATAGCCCTTATTAATACGGGGAGATAGTTAGTATGCTTGAGCCGTTTTATTTAATTCTGACTATAGATAGGATATAAGCTGTTTATCAAGCTTCAGTTAGACGTTGTAAAACGGCTTGTAGCTTATTTTTATCAATCGGTTTGGATAAAAAATCATCCATTCCTACCGCAAAACAATCTTCGCGATCCTGTTCAGTATTATTCGCCGTGAGCGCCACGATAGGAATATCATCCCCTTGTGCGCGAATAGCTTGGGTGGCTTGTAGGCCGTCCATAACCGGCATTCGGCAGTCCATTAAGATAAGTGCAATTTCTTGGCGCTGAACTTGTAGCTGATCTAACGCTTGCTGACCATCTTCTGCCACTATACTACGATAACCAATTTTACTTAATAGTTTACAGGTGATTTTTTGATTGGTTCGGCTATCTTCTACTACTAGAATCAGCGGTGCTAATACTTCCTCTATAGGATTATTTAGCGCTATTGCTGGTTCAGCACCTTGAATATTTTGTTTTTGGGTTGTTGGTTGGGTTAGGCGCATCAGCTCGGATAGCAATAAAGCGCTATCTAAAGGCTTGCTTAAAAAACCGTCAAACTGATCCAATATTGTAGAGGGGATACTGCGCTCAGGCTTCATACTAAGTAATATTTTGGCTAACGATGAGCGGTTCAATAGACTGTCTAACACTTGTCGAACGTTAGTACTAATCGCTGCTTTGTCGCTTGTACTTTTATAGTTTGCCTTTTTATAATTTATTTCTGTATGGTTTACTTCTGCATGGCTTGCTTCTTTAGGAAACATTCTCTTATGATTATCTTCTGAGTCCTCAGATAACGTCATAGTGCTGATCTCATAATACTCATAATCTAAAAGTAAGATAGGGGTCAGCGTTTGTATGTTTTGCGCCGGCTGGTCTGTTAGCTGCTGACTGGTTACTGTGTCTGTCGCAGTATAAATAGTGGCAGGTATTGATAAATAGTGACACAGACGACGCAGATTCGTGGCGAAAAGTGTTTGATTGACGACAGCAATCAGATGAATTTGAGTCAAATTAGCATTGAAATGATATACCGGCTGATAATTTGGACGGCGACAGGGTAAGTAGAGCATAAAGGTGCTAACTTCATTAGAGCGATTGTTATTAGAGGTACTGTCAAGCTCAATAAAGCCGCCTAATAACTGAGCGAAACTATTAGAAGTAGCCAATGCCAGTCCGATATCATTAAATGGCGGGCTGGTTTGGTTGTTGGTTTGATTAAAATAATTAAACAGCTGCTGTTGCCTAGCAGGTACTATACCTATTCCTGTATCCTGTATGCTAAAGCGAACCCAATGTTGCGGGTTGTCTTTTTTGACATTATGAGCTTTGATATCATGAGCGCCAAACGTTGATCCGCCTTCCTCTTTTTGTTCTTGTGTTTGCATCCGACTTTCAGTGGTAACAGGTTCGATGACAAGTGCGACATAACCTGAGGTGGTAAATTGTATGGCGCTATCTAATAAATTAAGTAAGATTTGACGCAAACGATTGCTATCCGTATCGATATAGCGTGGACAGTCGGGAGCAAAAAAATACATCAACTCAAGCCCTTGCCGACGTGTGTTGTCTGTCATTAAATAACTGATATGTTGTCCCAGTTCAAAGATATCCACAGGCTTATTAACAATATGAGTTTTCCCTGACTCTATATTTGCTATATCTAGCATATCATTGAGCATCGCTAGCATAGAGTGGCTTGCCTGCATCAACGTGGCCAGCACTTCATCCTGTTGAGCAGATAAAGTATCGGTATCTATCTGCTCCAGTATGCCAATAATGGCATCTAACGGGGGGCGCAGCTCATGACCAATGACGGATCTAAGCTGGCTAAATTCGCTAAGCTGTTGTTGTAGCTGCTGGTTTTGTTGTTGCAATAGGTCATTCTGTTTGACAAAATCGTTGACACTATTGAGGAGCACGGTAAAGCCATGAACTTGTCCATGTTCGCCGAACCAAGGAGTGATATGTAGCTGATAGGCTTGCTTGTTCGCTATACCGTAGACCAGTAGCGTACGGGTGATGCGCTGGGTAGATAGTTCCTGTAGTAGGAGCTGAGTTGATTCATCGTTACCAGTGACAAAATCAGTCAATTGATAATTTGCATTAGGCTGGAATGAGGTGGCAAATACTTGCTCGAAACGTTGATTAAAAAAGCTGACCTGCCCGTGACGCATTACCATCAGCATGGGTAACGGTGCCTGATCAACCAAGCGCTCAAGCCGATGGTTGAGCGTTTTAATGCGTCGATTATTATTATGTAGCTGATAACTGATACGACTAAGGGCATGCCCTAAGCGTAAAAACTCAGCGGTCGTTTTTTTTTCAATAAATGGTGGTGGTGTGTAAGCCTTTTTTGCAGCGCTGTTCAAGTTATCAGTATAAAGTAGCAGTTGTTCCCAATTGATACGGCGGTTGAGCATGTAAAGTAAGGCAATGATAAAAAGTATAATCGCCGTCATTAATGGCAGCCAAAAGCGATAAAATATCCAATTTATTTCAGCCGGTTGATGACGCAGTACTGTGTATACTTGATGACCACTTTCAAGCTTAATAGTGCCTGCTAGCGTACTGTTAGTAAGGGTGTAAGAGCTATTACTATTGCCGACACTATTGCCGAACGGCGAATCAAGGGTAGGGAAGTTAACGGTAGTAAATTCAGCCTCATGAGGACGGGTATAACGATGGACGTAAGTCTGACCAGACGGCAGCATAAAAACCAGCTGATAACTGATATCTTGAAAAACAGGCTTCTGTAATATTTTTTTAATGTCAGCATTTGTGGGCTCAACCTGATCAATAAGCTCATATTGTAAAGAGTTAAAGATACTGAGCGTATGCTGCTTACTGTGCGTTTTGAGGTCAAGAAACATCATCATATAGTATAACGACAACATGATTATCAGCGTCAAGGCATAAAAGAAAAGCAAGCGTTGTAGAGACTGAAACTGTTGCATGGAGGCATGATCCTATATCGGTATAACAAAATATAGTGAACTTATTACAAAGCGTTCATCATTCATACCTATTCTATAATAAAGATAAGCGGTATCATTATTGACGCCTATTAAGCGATATTACAATCATGGCACAACGCCGTAAACTCACCTATAATAGGCAGATTAATAATACATAATACGCTGCTATGACTATAATTGCTTCCTCTTCCGACCTATCTACTGCCTCTCCTATTCAGAACCCACCAGCTACCGGCCGATTGCGAGTGGTGTTTGCGGGTACCCCTGAGTTTGCAGCTATAAGCCTTGAGGCGTTAATCAACCAACAAGACGCGCTCAATATCGATATTGTGGCAGTATATAGCCAGCCGGATCGCAAAGCGGGACGTGGTCAAAAGCTGTCAGTCTCCGCTGTTAAGCAAGTCGCATTGGCTCATGATATTCCCGTTGAACAACCTGCTACCTTTAAAAAGTCAGTTACCGAAGGCCTTGCTGCTAGAGAAAAATTAAGAACTTATCAGGCTGATGTCATGGTTGTCGCCGCCTATGGCCTGATATTGCCTATTGGTGTTTTAACCATTCCCACTTACGGTTGCCTCAATATTCATGGCTCGTTATTACCACGCTGGCGCGGTGCAGCACCTATTCATCGGGCACTATTAGCCGGAGATACCGAGACCGGTATTACTATTATGCAGATGAATAAGGGTTTAGATACCGGCGATATGTTGCATAAAGTTAGCTGTGCTATTGAAGCAGATGACAGTGCTGCCAGTCTCCATGATAAGCTAGCAGAGTTAGGCGCATCTGCTATTAGTACCGTACTCCAAGACCTACCTAATTATCAAGCGCAAGCTATCGCCCAAGATGATAGTAGTGCCAATTATGCCGAAAAACTCATAAAAACCGAAGGCGCTATTGACTGGACGCAATCTGCTACTGTCATTGAACGACAAATTCGCGGACTAACCCCGTGGCCGGGCGCTTATACCTTTTTAGAGGGTCAGCGCGTTAAGATTTTAGCCAGCCTACCTGTTAATACAACCCAGCAAACCAATAAGCCTGCTGGTACGGTTATCAGTGTCGGGCGCAAGGCTATCTTAGTTGCTTGTGGGAAGTCTGAATCTATAGAAAGCACAGACTCAGCCAGTACTTTAGCAATAACTCAATTGCAATTTGCCGGTAGCAAACCAGTGACTGCCGAGCAAATCTGTCATGGCAATCAGCTTAATGATGACGATCAATTTACCAATAATGCAAACTAATAAGCCAACACAGACGCCATAATAGGCATAGGAAATGAAGTAATATGAGACAACCCGCAACCGCGTCTAACAGCACTAGAAATAACAAGAACAAGCCTTCAAGCAATCTTAAAATGGTGGGTAGCGTGCGTGTACGCGTTATTCGTACCTTGCTTGCTATCCAAAATGGCCAGTCATTATCGAGTGTGCTTGATCCCTTATTAAACAGTTTACACGAAGGTGATAAGGGCTTTGCGCATGCGCTGTTATTGACCACCTTGCGTCAGTGGTATGCTCTTGAGCGCTTACTTGATACCTTAGCAGATAACAATATCGATGAGATCGAGGTGCGCACGACTATTCAAGTGGGACTGACCCAGCTGTTGTATTTGGAAGTGGCTGACCATGCTGCGATTCATGAAACGGTCGAGGCGGTTAAAGAGATTGATTTTGCGCATGCATCCGGCCTCGTTAATGCTATTTTACGTAAAGTCGTTAAAAATACTCACAAATTCCGTAAGAAATGCGATAAGAACCACAGCTTGCCTAATTGGCTCGCCTATCAGCTTAAGCAAGATTGGAGTGAGGAATACTCCGCATTAACTCAAGGATTACGTCAGCCTGCACCGATGTTTTTACGTGTGAATACTACGATTAATACTGTGGACACCTATCAACAAGCGCTAGAACAAGCAGATGTCGAAGCCGAGTTGGTCGAATTAGTGAGTGGCTTACAACTGCCAAATCTGACTGATAAAACTAATACTACTGTAACAACCCAAGCGTTACGTTTAGAGCAAACGACAGCGGTTAGTGGTCTACCGTCATTTGCCGAAGGTGCTGCCAGTGTGCAAGATATGCACGCCCAGCTTGCTGCACCACTGATTCACCAAGCACTGATAAACAAAGTAAATGCTGATGTTGTTAATGAAAATAATGGCGATGCTAATCAAACCAGCAATAACGAGCTGCATATTTTAGATGCCTGCGCTGCCCCTGGTGGTAAGCTTGCCCATTGGTTAGAGCTGTTAAATGCAGACAAGCAATCTTCATTGTTTCATGTGAAACCTAATAAAAATGAAAGCGATGATCAGCAAGACTCAGGCAGTAATCATACGATTAAGCTAACGGCTATTGATAATGAAGCCCCACGCATTGGTCGTATTCATGAAAACTTAGAGCGTCTACATTTAGAGCATTCTGAGCAGATTAACCTTAATATCGTCTGTGCGGATGCGACAAGATGGCAAGGCCTTCATGACTCTAAAAAGCAAAAAGTGGATAAAAATGAACCCGTATTTGACGCCATATTACTAGATTCACCTTGTACTGCTACTGGGGTCATTCGCCGCCATCCCGATATTAGCTTATTGCGCGCCGAAGAAGATGTGGAACAAACGGCATCATTACAAGAAGAAATATTAGATAATTTATGGCCACAATTGAAAGTCGGTGGCTATTTGCTTTACGTAACTTGCTCGATATTAAAGCAAGAAAACGTGGAGCAAATGCAAGCATTCTTAAACCACCATACCGATGCTACTGCTATCGAATTTACCGAAGACTGTAGTTGGGGTATTGCTCAAGAAGTCGGTCGTCAGTGCTTGCCAATAGACAGTGAAAGTGGTGATGGCTTTTATTATGCGTTATTGCATAAGACGGTTTAATAAGTATATTAAAATAAAATCTTTGTAGATAGGGAAGCGCTATGAAATATATTAGTACCCGTGGTCAAACTGAGCCAATGGACTTCAGTGATGTGCTGTTAATGGGTCTTGCTCCTGATGGTGGCTTGATGCTGCCTGAGCATTATCCGCATATTGATAGTGCTGTACTTGATGAATGGCGCACACTCAGCTATCCAAAGCTGGCGATGGCAATTATGCAACGTTTTGCCACTGATATCCCTGCTGCTGACTTACAAGATATTATTGACCGTACTTATACCACTGAAATATTTGGCAACGCTGAGATCACCCCTGTTCGCAAGCTGGGAAATAACATTCACATTTTAGGCTTATCGAATGGTCCTACTTTAGCCTTTAAAGATGTCGCGATGCAATTTTTAGGCAATGCGTTTGAATACGTGCTGAAGAAAAAAGACGCGCGCATTACCATTATCGGAGCGACCAGTGGTGATACGGGTAGTGCGGCGGAATATGCGCTACGCGGTAAAGATAATATTGAAGTCTTTATGCTGTCACCGCATGGCAAGATGAGCGAGTTTCAACGGGCGCAGATGTACAGTCTGACCGATGATAATATTCATAATATTGCTATTGACGGCATGTTCGATGATTGCCAAGATATTGTCAAAGCCTTACAACAAGACGCTGAATTCAAAGCCGCCTATAATCTAGGTACGGTTAATTCTATCAATTGGGGACGCATATTAGCGCAAATTGTTTATTACTTTAAAGCTTACTTTGTGGTAACGACAAACAATGACGAGCAGGTTAGCTTTAGCATCCCATCAGGCAACTTTGGCAATATTTGCGCCGGTCATATTGCCCGTGAAATGGGGTTACCGATTGGGCGTTTAATAGTCGCTACCAATGAAAACGATGTGCTCAATGACTTCTTTAATAAAGGCGCCTATCAGCCACGTCCGACTGATCAGACTTATATTACCTCTAGCCCGTCCATGGATATCTCTAAAGCGTCCAACTTCGAACGTTTTGTCTATTTACTGTTAGATAAAGACAGTGTGCGCGTTCATGAGTTATTTGAAGGCGTGAAGTCAGGTCAGGGTTTTGATTTGTCTGATCTGATGGAAGCGGTCAATTCTCGTTATGGCTTTGCTGCGGGTAAGTCGAATCACAGTGACCGTCTGCAAACTATAAAGTATTTGTATGAACAGTATGGCGAGCTGGTCGATCCACACACCGCTGATGGCATCAAAGTTGCTCGAGAATTACAGCAAGACGGTGAAATTATTATTTGCGCGGAGACTGCGCTGCCGGTTAAATTTGCCGAGACGATCGTTGAAGCTATTGGGGATATAGATATTGCACGTCCTGCCCATACCGAAGGCTTAGAGGCTTTGCCACAGCACGTGGTAATTTTAGATAATAAGGCTGAGCTGGTCGCTGAACAAATCCGTCAGTATGTCAAAGCCAATCCCGCTTAAAGTTAGAACGCTGTTCTGATCATAAAAAAAGTGTTTCACGTGAAACTTAGGCTTTATTAAGTAACAGGTCTACACTAAATTAATTTAAGATCAAAAATTTGCCGTAATAAAGGTTACTCTTTTGTAAAAAAGTGTTTAATATTGTGCTATTGTTCATATCATCGTAAATACAAAAATCAGTAGCTGGCACTTTAGTTCTGACACCGTTATAAGAACAAGTTCAGATAAAAAAGAGCGTTCTATAAATAGCTAATGATGATTGATTACAATTAACTGTGACAACTCCAACAGCGCTAGCGCTAACCCTTACCCATTACGGACATGATAATGAAAATAAGTCTAAACGCCATGGCAAAAGCGCTGCTGATGACTGCCTTTAGTAGTGCACTGCTGATGACTTCTGCCCACGCTAATAATCCATCGCCAACCATTAAAGCAGACGCTCCCAATCGCTATATTGTCAAAAAAGGCGATACCTTATGGGATATATCAGGGCGCTATTTAGATAGCCCGTGGCGCTGGAAAGAGATTTGGGCGACCAATAAACAAATCAAAAACCCCAATCTTATTTATCCCAATGACATTCTCATCTTATGCGTGATTCAAGGTAAGACCTTAATCGGCGTTGATACTGGCGAAGGCTGCGCAGGGGTAGAAAAACAACTGATGGGTAATGTGGTCGCTAGCAGCGTAACGGTCACATCCACTGCCAATAGTATTCCCGCCATTCCGATGTCAGCAATTCGGCATTGGCTAGACAAAACAATCATCGTTAATCCAAAAGACTTTAATACTACGCCTTATATTTTAGCCTCCAAAAATCGCAATCTGATTACAGCAAGCGGTGATGAAGTCTACGCCAAGGGCGTACCGCTTATCGTCGGTCAGCGTTATGGCGTATATCGTGAAGGTGAAATGTACGTCGAGCCTAAGACCCAAGAAGTCATCGGTTTAGAAGTGACGCAAGTGGCGACTGGCTTGGTCACGTCTACGGAAAGCAACGGTGTGACCAGCATACAGCTCACCGAATCTTATGACAAAGAAGTCCGCGAAGGTGATCGGGTGTTTGTGGAGCTGGACAACTCGATCCCACCGGTATTTTATCCTACGCCTGCGACCGTCAACCGTGGCGGCATGATTGTACGGGTAATGGATTCAATCAGTTCAGCGGCGCGTGGTGGTGTGGTCGCTATTAACTTAGGCAGCACTCATGGTGCCAAACCAGGAGATGTGTTGACGGTATATCAAAAAGGGCCATTAGTACGCGATATCTTGGATAATGACACGCCAGTACGCTTACCAAGTGAGCCTAGCGGCATGGTGATGGTATTTAATACTTTTGATAAAATCAGCTATGCTTATGTACTCAGCTCTGAGCTGCCACTTAATGTCGGTGACCAACTGTTACCGCCTCCTTATTTGTAAGTGCTTATAAGCTACCAATAAGAGCCAATCAATACGAGCTAAGCAACCATGATAGCAATTTCACCTCTTTTATCTGATGATCAGCGCGCCGTATTGGCGCTGTGGCATGAGGTGAATGCGTCATTATCCGCTTACCATAAACTGGTCACTACCTTCGGTAGCGCGCAGCAAGCATGGACAGCCAAAGTTGAAGCGTGGCGACAAATGGGTATTCATCCCAGTCATCTTAAGCGGCATGAGCAGCAACAGCAGAGCCTAACCAGTATTGATACTATCGAGCAGGCACTAAGCGCTGGGAAATATCAGCTGCTTTTTGCTGATCAGCCTGACTATCCTGCGCAGTTGCTACAAATCTACGATCCACCGCCGCTACTATTTTATCGTGGTAATAGTGCGTTGCTACATCAAGCGCAAATCGCTATCGTTGGCAGCCGAAAACCAAGCACGCATGCGCAAAAAATCACCTTTGATATAGCGCAATATTTGGCGCAAGCTGGCTATATTATCACTAGCGGCTTGGCAATGGGTGTGGATAAACGCGCACATTTAGGCGCTTTAGCTCAAGCTGATCCTGAATACCAAGGACGCACGGTTGGGGTGATGGGTACGGGTATCAATGTTTGCTATCCCAATCATCATGACCACTTATTCACTCAAATTATCGAGCAAGGTGGTTGTTTGATCAGTGAGCTATTGCCACACACTCAGCCACATAAGCACACTTTTCCGCGACGTAACCGCTTGGTTGCGGGTCTCAGTTTGGCGACTATTGTCACTGAAGCGACTATCAAAAGCGGCTCGTTAATTACTGCTCGGCTCACCTCTGACCAAGGCAAACAAGTCTTTGCTATCCCAAGCCATATCGATAATAGTAATGCTGAAGGCTGTCATTATCTGATACGGGAAGGCGCAACCTTGATATATCATCCGCAGCAGGTGCTGGATGATGTCAACATACAACTTAATATTTATCCTAGTGATCTCAAAAGCATCGAACTCAACCAATCAGCAGATACCTCATTTAAATCTAATACTGAGCAGCTTGCTGATAATCAAAAAACCAGTGTCGCCTCTAAGGTTACTGTCCCTGAGCACTTAGAATTAGTTTATAAGCAACTTGATTGGCACGGACAAGATTTAGATGCCTTACTGGTATCCACAGAACTGACAGCACCACAATTAATTGGTCAGCTGATGGAGCTTGAATTATTGGGTACTATCAGTGAACAAGGCGGACGCTATCTACGCGTTTAGTTATTTGTTTCTAACATTGCGTGTCACTTTAGCCTTATCTATTATATTTGAACCTCTTTAAAAATCTAGCTGTACACTATGAAATCATCTATGCTCCCAGCCACGCCTTTAACGACTAATTCTGTTACTCAAGCTGCTCAATGGTTAAGGGCAGGGCAGTTACTTACTTACCCAACCGAAAGCGTGTGGGGCATCGGCTGTGATCCGTTTAATCAGCTAGCAGTACAACAGCTACTTGCTATTAAACAGCGCCCAATAGATAAAGGTATGATTGTAGTGACCGATAGTGCGGCACGTATTGCGCCCTTATTAGCGAGATTAAGTGCCGAGCAGCGACAAATCGTCCTCGACAGTTGGCTTATCTCGCCTAATGCTGTAGCCCAGCAAGCGCATACCTGGCTATTACCTTTACCGCAATCATCTCAGTCGCTTACCGTACCGATTCCGTCTTGGATTACTGGGGCTCATACTAGCGTAGCGGTACGGGTTATCGCCCATCCATTGATTCAACAGCTGTGTGCGCAAATGGTTTCAGTAACTAACCCTTATGGTTTTATCGTTTCGACCAGCTGTAATCCTTCGGGACAACCGCCAGCATTATCATTCGAGCAGGCGCAAGGGTATTTTATAAATAGTAAGTTTGCTCAGCAAGTTGCTTACTTGCAAGGCGATACGCTAGGTTATGAGTTACCCAGCCAAATACATGACGCGCTCACGGGACAAGTTATTCGTTAGAGTCGGGTGCTTCGTTTGAATGGAATAAACAAATAGCTTGAATGAAGTAAAACATACCAAACGTTCATAGGAGTGATTTTATGATTTAAGCTTTCTTTGGTTTTTATAATTTCACTCTTGACAGAAATTAAAGAATGGCGCAAGATGAGTTATCAAAGTGACTCTTTACCTTGTTAAACTTCTTACAGAAGTAGTCATAAAAATTAGAATTAGAATTAGCGAGTAAATAGTAATTATGAAACTTAATCCTGTGACCGAGAAATTTATTTTACATTGGGGTGAAATGGGCTCGCAGTGGGGCGTTAATCGCACTATGTCACAGATTCATGCATTGCTATATATTATCGGAAAGCCATTAGATGCGGAAGAGATTACCGAAACGCTCGGTGTTGCACGCTCTAATGTTTCGACCAGTATCAAGGAATTACAGCATTGGGGACTGGTACAGAAAGTCTCTATATTAGGTGATCGCCGCGATCATTTTACGACCAATACCGACGTTTGGGAATTAGCACGTATTATCGTGGTCGAACGGCAAAAGCGTGAACTTGATCCGACCGTGCAGTTCTTACAAGGATTAATAGACAGTCCTGAGTTTGAGCATGAAAACAGCGAAGTCAAAGCACGTATCCGAGATACCCAAGAATTTGTGGACACGCTCACCACATGGTCATCTGAGATGCTTAAGCTACCAACCAATATACTCAAAAAAGTCCTTAAACTGGGTGCCAGTATAAAAAAGGTTTTGCGTTAATAATTTTTAAAAGCAAAAAATTAAAGTTGTACTTCAAAGTCATATAGTACGAGTGTACTAAAAATTTAGCCTGATATTTCAGTATTGACAGAAATTTATATAATAAATGAATTTTAAAAATAATGTTTTGAATATTATCAATGAAGATAAGTGTAAGAATATAATCTTGGAAGGATAATGGTAAGGGGACAGCTATGCAGTTAAACATTAATCATGAAGAGCATCAAATAAAGCATGATAAACCAATGGCTGAAGCGCTCCATCTTTCTGAAGAAGATTTAAGGCCAACGCAGGAAATGGCGCAGGTTGACTGTGCAAAGTGTTTAGAGTATCCAAGGTTTACAGTCGCATGGGTATATGCATGCTCTGGGGGCGCTATTGGTGGTGGTTTAATAGGATTTTGGGTGACATTACTATCCCAAAATATCTTTATGCTGTGGCTAGTTATTGTTGGCGCGATATTTGGTATTGTTCTTGGATTTATACCTGCAGTGGTGACGGGTTTAATCGTAGCTTATTTTAAATTATATTGTAATGGAAAAGGCTTGTTCTGGGCAGGGGTTATTGGAACGTTTGTTACCCTGTCAGTCGTGCTAACTGTGACACCCAGTCTTTCAGCGTTAATCCCTGCCGTATTTGTAGGTGGATTTAGTGCGGTGTTGACAGGTCTTTTTACCTTACCAAAAGCATGTAAAACCAGTTTTGACAATGCGTCCAAAAAAGACCACGATAATTATTAAGGGTTACATTAGTTTAGACGGCTATAAGTAAAAGATAACCACATAAATAAACGATTACCATAAGGATAGGGATATGAATATTTTGATTAGCGGTGGATCAGGATTTTTAGGTAGCGCGTTCAGTGATGAGGTTATAAAGCGCTATCAGAATACTGGTAAAGAAGTGCATATTACGTGGCTAACACGTGACAATAGTCAGACGCATCCCAGTACAGTTGGTATGATGACTTATGATGAGCTGGCACAGACAGACAAAAGCTTCGATGTTATCTTAAATCTCGCAGGGGCTGGTATTGCAGACTCACGTTGGAGCGATGCCCGTAAAGAGCAGTTGCTTGCCAGTCGGGTGAAACCTACAGAAGCGCTGCTAGAATTTATCGCTCGTAGTAGTGTTGAGCCTAAATTGCTGGTCAGTGGTTCAGCGATAGGCTGGTACGGTACGCAAGGTGATAAACCATTAACTGAGAGCAGTCAATCCGAGACAGACTTTTCTCATCGTTTATGTGATGAGTGGGAACAGCTTGCACTAAAAGCCACTGACTATGGCGTACCCGTCGCTATCGTACGCACAGGTGTGGTTATCCATCCTGAAGGCGGTATGCTTGGTAAACTATTGATGCCATTTAAAATGGGTGTGGGTGGTCAATTGGGTGACGGCCAGCAGATTATGAGCTGGATTAGCCGTGATGATTGGGTAGGGGCGGCGATATTCATCATTGAGCAGCATCTTGCTGGCAAGACGAATAATCATCCAGACAGTCATTCAACTGGTAATGATAATACATTAAAAACAGCGAATGATATCCCAGCGCTGATATATAACTTGACGGCTCCCAACCCAGTGACCAATTATACTTTTACCAAAGCGGTAGGGTCATGGCTACATCGTCCTACTTTTTTCACCTTACCAAGCGCATTCCTAAAGCTAATATTTGGTGAGATGTCGACGTTGTTAATTGATGGGCAAAAAGTATTACCACAAGCTTTACTGGATGCAGGCTATGAGTTTAAACAGCCGACGCTTGAGCAAGCTTTAGAGCAACAAAAATAATAACTTAGCAGCAGTAAATACGGTGGCGACTGTTTCATGTGAAACAGTTTATTTTACCTTTATGGGTTGATTGAGAATAGCTTAGGGGCTGTTTAGAATTCACAAACAGTCTCTGTCAGAGCCATGGCCAAACTCTAAACAGCCTCTAGTCAGTACTAGAAATAATGCTTTGTTTAGCGTTGTATTATCTATTAGTAGCGTTAACATCAATTAACAGCATTAGACCATAGCAGCAACTTACGTTTCATGTGAAACCTAGAAAGCTGGGTTAATAATAGCTATTCCTTAGGCTCGGTTTTTATTATTGTTTTCAGTATTACCATGTTATGTAGCACACATGCTATTCGTCATACACATCTGAATCACCATCAAGATCCGCTAGGAGATTTTTACCAGCCGCAGGATTTTATCTGAATATCATTTTTATTTAGCACTGACTATGGCATTACTAAAAACATCATCAATAACATTAGGAGTTATAAAATGACTATCCAAACCCAATTAAGCCCCGAATCAGATCAAAATAACTCGCCTATTACGATGTACTATGATGATGCTTGCGTGCTATGCAGTACTGAAGCACATAATATGCAATTGCGTAATCCCAAAGGTATTCAATTGATATCAGTAAATGAGGGTATGGATAAGTTAGAGGCGGCAGGGTTTAGTCGCATAGATGCTATGACTTATCTTTGCGTGCAAGATGCTGAGAGTAATTGGCATACGCATATGGACGCGGTTCGGCTATTGTATAAGACTGGTGACGTAGCATGGGCATCATTACTGGCTCTACCCATTGTAAAGCAACTCGGCGACTTTGCTTACCCTTATGTGGCGCGCAATCGCTATAGAATTCCGAATTGGATTATAAAGTTAATTTACGGTAAAGCGGTCATGCAAGCCTGTCAAAACGGGGCATGTCAGATTGCACCTGATAAGCGTTAACTAAAGTTTTATTTAGCCGTTTTTACTTTTCTACATGATAATAACCAGGTGTTAATTAATGAATACTAAATAAAATCGATACGTTAATAGCCACGTGCTATTGGTATAAGTTTTCCTTGCGTGCTGCTAAATAGAGGCTGCGGAAAATTCATCTCAGTAGCACTGTATCGGTTTTAAAGTGAACTAACTATAATGCGATGCATAAATGAATGATGGAATATTAGTGAAAATAATCACAATAATATAAATTTATAAAAATCTGATATAAGATATCGCTACCTTTATACGATCAGATTTTATAATGTTGAAGTTTATTGTTGTTACCCAAGTATTGACGCTAACGACTAGTGCTACTCTATGTTGGCTATTAAGAATAAAGCGCCGTCGACATATCATCGCGCTCGTATCGTCCGTTGCTATTATCAATAACCTCGCGCTTATTTATGGAATGAGTGAGTTTTGGCGTGACCGCTTCTATGTCTATTTAGTTGTGGCTATTCTGCAAGGTTTTATGATTTATGCCGCTATTATCACAGCGATTATGGTGCTTATTTATTATGGGGTTTTGAGAAAACCATACGATCCTAAGCTCACCCGCGCTATTGTAGTATTAAGTTACGTTGGCATTGTGAGTTTGGCAGTCTTTAATACGTATTCTCCAGTGGTCCATCGTTTGACTGTGACCACGGATAAGCCTTTAGATAAGCCTTTAGATAAGCCTTTAGATAAGCCTTTAGATAAGCCTTTAGATAAGCCTTTAGATAAGCCTTTAGATAAGCCGATGACCATAGCGTTGGCGTCCGATATGCATTTGGGCAGATGGTTTGGCAATCGGCAGTTGGATAAATTAGCCAGTCTCATTGAGACGCAAAATCCTGATGTGGTGGTGCTGGCAGGCGATATTATGAATGACAGTACGGACTATTATGACAAAACCAATATGCATAAGCGTTTGGCAAAATTAAATGCGCCGCTCGGGGTCTATGCGGTACTGGGCAATCATGATTATTCAGGCAATCAAGTAGCGATTGCCCAAGCTATTACGCGCGCTGGGATAAAGGTGATTGATAATAAGAGGGTGTTGTTGGATGACTCTGTATGGCTAGTAGGGCGTTCGGATGCTACTGACCCTAGACGCCGTCAACCAGCAGTCGATTTATTAGCGCAGGTAGATACAGACAAGCCGATAGTATTTTTGGAACACGCCCTTTGGGCAACGGATGAGATAAGCGCTTTACCGATAGATTTACATTTATCAGGGCACACGCATGGTGGGCAGATTTTTCCGTTAACGACTCTGATGCAGTGGTTTAGACCACCTTTAATTTATGGCAGCAAGCATATTGACGATACACAGTTTCTAGTGACTTCAGGATATGGGTTTGGTGCTGTACCTTTTAGGTTGGGTACTCGGGCTGAAATTTGGATAATTACACTACAGCCTGCTACTTTACAGCCAGCAAATTAAAAATCATTAACCTTTATAGTTGATTCAATTTAAAAACGATACAAGGTTACTGGGCTGCTGGTATGAATTTTTTGCAGCATCTAGACACGCGTGCGAACAGCAAGCGAGAAAAATTTATACCAGTAGCACGTTGATATGAACGACTCTCTTTTATTTTGGATTGACTGTAGTATTTTTGAACGTAGCAATGTGGCAGCAGAATCTCCATAAAAAACCGCTAAGGTCAAATCGTTCCATTACAACGGTAGCGTTATTATCGTGAGTCTAAGGAGGCTGTTATAATAATGACTATAAAATGACTACAGAGTAGGTCAAACCATGCGCTACGTATTTTTTACAGTCATTATTTTATCGTTACAGCTGTTTAGTTTGGGAGCCGCATTGAGCTTGCAATGGTGGCTACAACCTTGGGCAACGTCAATATTATTAACAGCGGTATTTGTCGCTGTATTCGTAATCACCAATGGTCTATTACTGTTAAGCGTCAGTAAGCTACTTGCCAACAGCTATCGCTGGGTAAGCGGCTGGATGTTGGTGATGCATTTTATAATACTCACTGCTGCGGCAACTTGGTTGTTGTATGGTGGTTATTGGCTAGTAACTTTAGTTCTTGATAACTCATTTAGTAATACAAATAATGATTCAGAAATGGTCATGATTTGGCTTCGTGTATTTGCTGTAATAGCATTTGTAGGGCTATTTATTTATACGTTATATAGCGCTTATGTCCCCGTAGTGCGAAAATTATCAATCAATATTGATAAGCCGATGCAAGGGCAACTACGTATCGCGGTGGCCAGTGACTTACACCTAGGACGGTTATTTGGTAACGCCGCTATCGATAGGCTACGTCATCTCATTGCCCAACATCAAGCTGATATGCTGCTAATGCCAGGTGATATTATGGATGATAATACGCAGGCATTTACGGCTTATGATATGGCGGCAAACTTAACGAAATTGTGTAATAGCTTGCCCTCCGGTGTTTATGCCACCTTAGGTAATCACGACTTATACGGTCATGAAAAAAGTATAAGCACTACTTTACGCGAATCTAGTGTGCAGTTATTAAATGATGAGGTAATGCGCTTAGAGCATCAAGGCCAAGCGATTTGGCTGGTAGGTCGTTTTGATAATCACAAACGCCAGCGGGTGGCGACTACCGAGCTATTATCGCAGGTCAATACCGCTGAGCCAGTAATATTGTTGGATCATAGACCGAGTGATATTGCTGAGCACAGTGAGCTACCGATTGACTTACAAGTCTCAGGACATACGCACAATGGGCAAATATTTCCTGCTAACTTTATTGTTAAAGCCATTAATCGTTTGGGCTACGGTTATGAAGCTATCAATCACAGCCATTTTGTCGTGTCATCTGGTTACGGATTTTGGGGTATTCCATTTCGCTTAGGGTCAAGGTCTGAGATTTGGTTCATCACGCTCACGGGTAAGTAGTTGCCGTACAAAAGAAGAAAATTCATCAATAATATAATCAGTTTCGTGCCCGATACCTTGATGAATGCTCATTAAATGAATGAAGCCATGCGGTGCCCCAAGCACCGTATAAGTTTTCACCTTAATACCATTGTCTTTTAACACTTCCGCATAAGCCAAGCCTTCATCTCGCAAGATATCTAATTCAGCCGCAACGATATAGCTCGGACACATTTGTGTATGGTCACCATGGATCGCTGAGACCAGAGGATGCGATTGGGGTAAATCACTGTGCTTGATGTAGGCAGTATTGAATACCTCAGCATCTTCGTGATCGAGCAGTAACCCTTGATCATATAGCGTCCAGCTTGGATATTCGGCTTCATAGTCCGTAACAGGGTAGAGCGGCAGCTGTGCTAATGGTCTTGGCAAATCTTGAACCAAAAATTTAAAGGCTTGATCGACTGTCTGATCCTTATCAGTCTCTTGCCACAGTGCATCAATAGGCTTGATGACTTGCTGGGCAACTATGGCGGCCAAGCAGCCGCCTGCGCTATCACCTGATAATACGATGCGCGATGGTAATGCATCAAGCGTATGACAATGCTCAGCGAGCCAAGCATAAGCGGCGATACAGTCTTTGAGCGCTGTTGGTGCTGTGTGTTCGGGAGCCAATCGATAATCCACACTGACTACCGCCCAGCCCGTTTGCTTACAGACGGTATGACAGAACTCATGATGGGTATCAAGATCACCAATACAAAACCCACCGCCATGAAAAAACAGCATAACGGTCTGATCAGGATTGTATTGACGGTCTTTTTTATGGTTTTGGTCAGCGACAGATCCGGCCTGATAACAACGTATGGTCATGTCACCGCCATCGGCATTCGCAATGATTTTGTCTTGCCAGCTAACGCTGTTTTTTTGAACGTTCAATTCAGCATCAGACGATTGCCAAACGCTAGGCGCTTGCAATGAGACTGCATCAACGCCGTATTTTTTACGTAGTTTGAGCAACTTTTCGACTGTTAATGGCTGCTTGAGCTTGTTGCTAATAGCCAGTATCAGGCGTAAATGAGCATCGGCATTAGGGTATTGTTCAGCAGTTGATGCTTTTAGATAGTAGTTAAGACGTTCAAGCGCGGGTGTCGGCAGCTTACCCAATCCTTTTAATATATAGTGCATAGCATGCTGTTGATAGGTAGTTGCAGATGTCTTAGTTTTGACAGTCTTAACTGCTTTTATCGCTAAGGTATTGAGTAATGGTAGTGGTAAAATAGACATAACATTCCTTGTTTGGTTAATGTCTAATCAAAATCCAATCTGTTTTAGCACAGGTTTTGATCAAACAGTCTCTATTTGATTTATCAAATCGGTAATGAGTACTATAGTAAAAGTTAGCCACCATTTAGTCATTATAAATTATTCATGACAAAGTTAAGCGCGGTTCGACGGTAAAACGATAACCAAAATACCAAGCTGTTGTTATCGGTGCCGTGGCATTGCTCACTTCATTATTAACTGCATCAGTTGCTATTTATACTTTAAATAGAATAACTATTTTGTTTAAAGTAAAAAATTCATCGCATTAGGCTTGAAATTTACCCTCATCACCTTTATCAAGCAGCTATTGAGTCCTCTTTATAAAAGATAAGTATAAGATATCACCATAAAACCTTGAGTGGACTAGCAATAACCCATTTGCAAAAATGCTTTAACGGTCAATAGAGACATACTACGTCCGATTTTGTTTTAAATTACAGAACTATTATTAATAATTATCATTGAAAGCCATTAAAAAACATAAGGAGTTATCATGAGCGAGCAAGCCCCCAACCACGAATTTGACAGCCAAAATCCAAATGCAGCGCAAAGCAACATCGAACGTGAAGAGAGCGTGTTAGAAGAAACTTTGGAAGAATTCGACCCACAAGCCAACTCAGGTGAGAACGAAACCATTAAGAACGAAATCGATATAGACGCCTTTACCGCCCGTATCGCTGAACTAGAAGGCGAAGTTAAGCAAGCCAAAGAAGGAACGGCACGCGCCAATGCCGAAGCTTATAATGCGCAAAAACGCATGGAACAAGAAGCGGATAAAAGTAAAAAATTCGCCTTGCAAAAATTCGCCAGAGAGCTGCTAGAAGTGGTGGATAACCTAGAGCGTGCGGTTGAGAATGCGGATGCGAATGATCCCGTCGCTGAAGGCGTAACACTCACTCATAAAGCGCTGCTGAGCGTACTCAATAAAAACGGCGTAGAAGCGGTTGATCCCCAAGGCGAGAAGTTCGACGCAGACTTCCATGAGGCGGTGGGCATTGACCCAGACGCTGAAGCGGATACCGTCGGTACAGTCTTGCAAAAAGGCTATAGCCTAAATGGTCGCCTATTGCGTCCTGCTATGGTACGTGTTGGTCAATAATCCTTAGTAAAAGTGAGGATATTCACAAAAATTCACATAAAAGCCAATTTTTGCACAGTCATTGACTTGAAAAAATACAGACGCAAACCGATATAAAGCAACAAGTGACCAGTTATGGTCTGATAAGCCTAGCTTAATACAGTTAATCTAATAGCTATCAGTTGGTTTTATAGCTCAATGCGATTAAATGAGTAACGCTAGCAAATAATATGAGTGGTAACTTAAGTAATAAGCATTAAGTAAAGTAATTTATATACACAACAACTTAGAATGAATTGGAGTAATTAATTATGGGTAAAGTAATAGGTATTGATTTAGGTACAACCAACTCATGTGTCGCAGTGATGGAAGGCGATAAAGTCAAAATCATTGAAAACGCTGAAGGCACACGTACCACACCTTCAATTGTCGCTTATAAAGATGATGAGATTCTTGTGGGTCAATCAGCCAAGCGTCAAGCAGTCACCAACCCAAACAAAACCTTATTTGCGATTAAGCGTCTAATTGGTCGTCGTTTTGATGACAAAGTCGTGCAAAAAGATATCGGTATGGTTCCTTACAAAATTGTCAAAGCTGACAATGGGGATGCTTGGGTTGAGATTAATGATAAAAAGTTAGCACCGCCTCAGGTTTCTGCTGAAATCTTGAAAAAAATGAAAAAGACCGCTGAAGACTATCTTGGTGAAGCCGTCACTGAAGCCGTTGTTACCGTTCCTGCTTACTTTAATGACTCACAGCGTCAAGCGACGAAAGATGCGGGTAAAATTGCGGGTCTTGATGTCAAGCGTATTATCAACGAACCGACTGCCGCTGCTCTTGCTTACGGTATGGATAAGAAGCAAGGCGATCGCACTATCGCTGTTTATGACTTGGGTGGTGGTACTTTTGACGTATCAATCATCGAAATCGCTGATGTCGATGGCGAGCAGCAGTTTGAAGTATTGGCAACCAACGGTGATACCTTCCTTGGTGGCGAAGATTTTGACTCAGCCTTAATTGATTACTTGGTTAATGAGTTCAAAAAAGAACAAGACGTCAATCTGAAAGGTGACTCTCTAGCGATGCAGCGTCTCAAAGAAGCCGCAGAAAAAGCTAAAATCGAGTTATCAAGTGCTCAAAGTACTGAAGTCAACTTGCCGTACATTACCGCTGACAGCAATGGTCCTAAGCATTTAGTAGTGACTATTAGCCGCTCAAAGTTAGAGAGCCTAACCGAAGCGCTAGTTGAGCGTACTATGGGCCCTTGTAAGATTGCTATTGATGACGCGGGTCTAAAAACCAGTGAAATTGATGATGTCATCTTAGTCGGTGGTCAGACTCGTATGCCACTAGTACAGCAAAAAGTACAAGAGTTCTTCGGTCAAGAGCCACGTAAAGACGTGAACCCTGATGAAGCAGTAGCGGCTGGTGCAGCGATTCAAGGCGCGGTACTGTCTGGTGACAAAACAGATGTATTGCTACTTGATGTGACGCCATTAACCCTTGGTATCGAAACCATGGGTGGTGTGATGACGCCAGTTATTGAGAAAAACACGATGATTCCTACTAAGAAATCACAGGTTTTCTCAACCGCTGAAGACAACCAGCCAGCAGTAACCATTCAGGTGTATCAAGGTGAGCGTAAAATCGCGAACCAAAATAAACAGCTTGGCCGTTTTGACTTAACTGAGATTCCACCAGCACCGCGCGGTCTACCGCAAATCGAAGTGACCTTTGACATCAACGCTGACGGTATCATGAATATCTCAGCGACTGATAAAGGTACTGGTAAAGCGCAAAGTATCCAGATTAAAGCAGATTCTGGCTTGTCGGACGAAGAAGTCGAACAAATGGTACAAGACGCTGAAGCCAACGCCGCTGAAGATGAAAAATTTGCAGAGCTTGCGCAAGTTCGTAACGAAGCGGATGGTCGTATCCATGCCGTACAAAAAGCGCTAAAAGATGCGGAAGATAAAGTATCTGATGACGAAAAGTCATCGGTAGAAACCGCTATCTCTGAGCTTGAAATGGCGGCGAAAGAAGATGACCATGACGATATCAAAGCCAAGCTTGAAGCATTAGACAATGCCTTCTTGCCAGTTAGCCAAAAGATTTATGGTGATGCGGGCGCTGGTGCTGAAGGTATGGATCCAAGCCAGTTCCAAGACGGCGCGGATGCAGCAGCTGATAGCACCCAAGCTGATGATGACGTGGTTGACGCTGAGTTCACTGAAGTTGATGAAGACGAGAAGAAGAAGTAGTTTTTCTCAAAAGCAATTTCTTAAAAGCTTAGTTTCTGAAAGCTTTTAATAGTAAAAGATAAAAAAGCGCACCTTTCGAGGTGCGCTTTTTTATTGCTGAGATAAAGGTAATGGAGTAGAGGTTATAGCTTATAGTTTTATGACTTAAAAGCACTAACCATAAGCACTTCATAAGTCAAATTGACACAGGGCTGCCCATTTGTATCTTGTGACGCAAACTGCTGCCAATAGGCAGACTCAAACTGTTGTAAACGAGTTTTCGTCCAAAAAAATGGTTTAGTTATTGATTGGTTTGTAGCTTGGTTTGTAGCTTGGTTTGGCGTTTGAATAGCGGTCTGAGTGTGATTGGTAGAGACCCCAGTCAGTTTCATATGTTTAAGCACATCGTAGGGACGTGCAAATTGTAAATCGAAACGATGGGTCGACAACTGAACTTGCGTAAAGCCAGCATCGTCCAATGCCAGTTGCCATGTTTCGATAGGGGGATACGCTAACCCTTGTTCTGTTAACGCCTTAATTTGCAAAAAATTATCTGCAGTAAAAGTATTAAATAATAGCTGCCCGCCGGATTGCAGGCGCGCATACGACTGCTGAATGAAGCTCAATGGCTCATCAAACCACTGCACCGCATTGGCACTAATAATTAAGCTGTGTGTATCCCCCAAATCCATGGTCTCAGCATCGCCAATGGTTATTTCTGCTGTTGGTAATAGTAACTGTAGAGTCGCTGTTTGCTGAGCGGATAGCTCATTAATTAGCCAGCGTTTGCTCTCTAGGTGGGCCGCTAGTAAGCGAGTCATCTGTCCTGTACCCGCGCCAATCTCTAGCACGCTCTCTTGGCTATGTTGGGGAATGCTGGCTAATAACAGCTGACAGACTTGCTGCTGAACACTGGCGTGCCGTTCATAATCGTTAGCACGGGCAAAATGATGAGCGATGGTCTGCTTTCTAATACTGAGATCATACGGTGCAGAATAATTTTCCATAAATTTATTGAATCCCAGCAAGCCTGTTATTGCTTAATAATATGACGGAAGTAGCTATTATAGCGGTTGAGTTATAACTGTTGTGTTAGACGCTCGCAGTCTTGAATGGTCATCGCGGCATTCATCACCAATCGGATACGAGCGGTGTTCGCAGGAACCGTGGGCGGTCTAATGGGCAAGGCATAAAACCCAGCATCTTGCAGCTGTTGTGCCTTAGCTATAGCGTTGGCATTATCACCTAATATATAGGGCACGATAGGTGAGCTATAGCTCATTTGTTGAGTGGTTGACGATACACTGAGCTGCTGGTCAATAGCTTGTCTAAGTTTTAAAGAGAGTACCGATAAATGCTCACGTTTGCTATTTAACTGCGGCATTTTTGCTAAAATAAAGCGCGTCCAGGCGTGATTAATCGGTGGTAACGCTGTACTAAAGATAAGCGGGCGCATGTGATTAACCAGCCACTGTCTGACCACGTCATCACAAAGAATATAAGCACCAACTGACGCAAAAGCCTTACCAAAAGTGCCGACCAGATAATCGATATCTGCCAGCGTTTGTGTCTCTTCTGCCAATCCTAAGCCTTGATTTCCTAACACCCCAACGGCATGCGCCTCGTCCACATACAGCTCAATGCGATTGTCTGCAGCTTTTAGTTGTACCAATTTATGCAAGTCGGCGCGGTCACCATCCATGCTAAAGATGCTTTCGGTCACGATAATAATCCGTTCGACGGTAGCCTCGGCTTGCTCAATCATAAGTGCCAAGTGCTGATAGTTATTATGTCGATAACGCCGATAAGTGCATAACTTGCTTTGGCTGAGACGTATCCCATCGATGATACTGGCATGTACCAGTTTATCCGCTAATATAAGCGTTTTGACGGGCAGAGCGGTCAGTGCTGGTAGGATACCAATATTGGCATGATAGCCACTGTTTACCACCAAGGCAGATTTTTGCGTGGCGGCGCTTTGTTGTGTATCAAGACCGATTGCGGCCTGATACCACTGCTGTAATTCACTTTCAAGTGCCTGCAACTGCTCATCGTTGCCGGTCAGTAGCCGCGAGGAAGTGGCACTCATTTTAGGTATTGACTGCTGCTGTATCTGCGCTAGAAACGCCGCTTGCAATTCGCTGTCGCCGCCTAAGCCTAGATAATCGTTACTGGCAACATTAAGTAGTTTTTTCCCTTTATAAGTAACATAAGGGCCCTGATGATCAAGGTTAGGCAACTGGCGGTATTGCTGAGAGGCTTTTAGAAAATCAAGCGCTTCTTGTAAACGAGTGGTGATAGGGTTGGCCATTTATTATTGTCCTTTAATGTCTTTTCAAATTTAATTCCGATTGAACCATGATTAAATGAGTATGAAGTATTGCATAAATCTAGTGCTTGTAACAAAAGATTTCATATCTCAGCCTTTGTAACCTGAGTAATGACAAACACTTGCAAAAGTTAACTCTCATGCTATTAAACACTGACAGAGTGGACGAAATAGTTTGTTACTATGTATACATCGTTAGCAAACAAGGCGATATGGCTATAACAGCCTGTATAAATAAATAACTTGTTTGTCAAAATAAATTTTAAGGAGATGACGATGAAAATTCTACAAAAAACTTTACTCGCACTAGTAGCTGGTTCTTTGTTAAGTGTAGGCGCACAAGCGGCTGTCTCTTATGGTAACGGCTACACTGGTCAACCGTACGTCGGTGTAAAAGTAGGTCAGTTTGACTTGGACCGTTCTGGTACCGATGATCCAACAGCTTATGGTGTCTATGGTGGTTACAACTTTGATCCTAATTTCGGCGTCGAAGCTGAATATCTAGGCTCAGATGATGCTGACTATTATAATGGCGAAGTCGACGCAAAAACCTATGGCGCATACGGTACTTACCGTTACGCATTCCCAAACACTGGGCTATATGCTAAAGGTAAACTAGGTGTTGCTAAAACTGAGGTAGACGGTACAGGTACTCCGACACGTAACTTCTCAGATAGCGATACCAGCCTTGCCGGCGGTATCGGCCTAGGTTATTCAGTGAATCCTGACTTCAGTGTTGAAGCTGAGTATGACATGTTAGGTAGTGATGCAGATCTTATGACTGTTGGAGCTCAGCTAAAATTCTAGTCTTATTAGCATAGATGTATTGACATTCAATATGTATCATTTAATTAATATTTATATTAGTTACTAAGCATTTAGAAATTAAAAAACGATCACTTTAAGTGGTCGTTTTTTTTGTTTTCCACTTCTACAAATAGTTTTGATATCTTTTATTCTATCGAGCCATAGATAACCGCATATGATTGATTTTTAAAGCAATGTGAACCTCAAAACTATGCTACATTGAAAGCTAGGACTATAAAGGAGGATACGGCAATGATTGAGACTATCTGGATGATTGAACCTTGGCATTGGTTGGTATTAGGATTTTTGTTAATGATTGCCGAGATGTTTATCCCGACCTTTGCTAGCCTTTGGTTCGGTACCGCTGCGGTAATTGTTGCGGCCTTATCATGGTTACTGCCTATTCCTTTAATGTTACAAGTTCTAATTTGGTTGGCCTTATCCGTGTTGTTTATGTTTGCTTGGGTCAAGTACATTAAGCCGTTGTCGGTGGATCGTACTAAGGCAGGACTTGGCGGTAGTGTGATTATCGGTGAGACCGGAATGATCGTGGTCAAGCCACAGCCAGAGATGCTTGGCCGCGTGCGTTTTAGTGTGCCGATTGTAGGCGCAGACGAATGGTTTTGTCGCACAAATGATGAAGAGGTTGAAGTCGGTGACCGTGTGGTAGTAACCGATATTATCGGTAATGAGCTTATCGTAGCACTGACTAAACGAATTGCAGCGCCTATTATTGCTAACCGTCCTTCGATTGATAGACTTAAAATCAACGACGTTGATTGTAACGAAATTAAGCATAGTAAACTGAGTCTCCATAAAACGGGACTTGATAGAGCCCGTCTCAAGAAAAAATTTACTGACAACTAAGCTGTAGAGGCTCTTGTTCAGCATAACAAAGAATTACCGTACTCTAGAATGATAGATATACAACAAACACTACCGCAGCATGTATAGTAATGGATTAGGGAGAGCGTCATGAATAGCATCATTAACAGCATGAATAGCGTTGGTATCGTTATGCTGGTATTAGCCGCCTTAGTGGTCTTCACCGTTTTTAAAGGCGTGTGTATTGTCCCGCAAGGCTATAAATGGATTGTCCAGCGGCTTGGTAAGTATGAGCAAACTTTAGAGCCTGGGTTTAGTCTTATTATTCCCTTCCTTGATAAAGTTTCTTATAAAGTCACCACCAAAGATATTGTGTTAGATATCCCGTCACAAGAAGTCATTACCCGAGATAACGTGGTTATCATCGCTAATGCGGTCGCTTACATCAATATTGTTCGGCCTGATAAAGCGGTTTATGGTATTGAAGACTACGAATATGGTATTCGTAATTTAGTACAAACCTCTTTGCGCTCAATCATTGGTGAGATGGATCTTGATAGTGCCTTGTCTAGCCGTGACGAAATTAAAGCCAAACTCAAGCATGCTATCTCAGAGGATATCTCTGATTGGGGTATCACGTTAAAGACAGTCGAGATTCAAGATATCAACCCATCAGCAACCATGCAAATGGCGATGGAAGAACAAGCGGCAGCCGAACGTCAACGCCGCGCTACGGTTACTCGTGCTGATGGTCAGAAGCAAGCTGCTATCTTAGAGGCCGATGGTCGCTTAGAAGCCTCACGCCGTGATGCTGAAGCGCAGGTAGTCCTTGCTAAAGGGTCAGAGGAGTCAATTCGCCTCATTACTGGTGCAGTAGGAGAAGAGGAGATGCCGATTGTCTACTTGCTTGGTGAGCAGTATATCAAAGCGATTCGAGAATTGGCTGAGTCTGATAACTCGAAAATGGTCGTTATACCCGCTGATATTCTAAGTACGGTTAAAGGGATGGTGGGTGATAAATTAAAAATCTAGTAGCCGCTGCTTTAAGCTGGTTATGTGAGCTCAATACATCAAAGTAAGTCAATAAAAATAGGCGGTTAGTAATGTACCAACCGCCTATTTTTATGGCTAATGAATTTGGACTAAATAACTTTAGAAAACCGGTTTTTGTGCTTCTTCTCAAGATACTCATCGAATACCATTGCTACGTTACGCCCTAGCAGACGACCTTTCGATAAGATACGGATACCAGCCACATCCATATCGACCAGCTTATCTTTTTGCATTTCACCGAGCTGTTGAATTTCATTAATAAAGTAAGTAACGGCATCGATACCGAATTTCTGATTGACGTCTTTAAAGTCAATATAATCATGACACAGTAAATTCATAATCACATATTCACGTAAGCGATCTTTGATTGAGGTTTTGATAACTTTGACCGCTGGCATGACAGTAGGATTATTATACGAAGCATTGATATTGTCCTGATAAATTTGCAAATCAGTATCATTCTGCAAAATATAACTGCTATTAGCATTGGTAATTTGGCTGATAGCTGAGACCCCAAAACCTAATAAATCGCAGTCACCCATGAGGGTATAACCTTGAAAGTTACGATGCAATTTACCCTCGCACTGTGCCACTGCCAGCTCATCATCCGGCTTAGCAAAGTGATCAATACCAATAAACTGATAACCCACTTCAGTTAAAGTATTGATAGTATTACCGAGCATGGTAATTTTTTCGGCTGGGTCTGGTAGATCTTCATCCTTGATTTGACGCTGGGCTTTAAAACGCTCGGGCAGATGCGCGTAGTTAAATACCGATAAGCGATCTGGCGACATCTCAATAATACGGCGCACGGTCTTATCTAAAGTAATAGGGGTCTGGTGCGGTAAACCATAAATCAGATCAATATTAATAGAATGGAAGCCTAAATCGCGCGCTTCCGTTAAGATATTGGCTATCAATTCTGCTGAATGTACCCGATTAACAGCGATTTGTACGGCTTCATCTAGATCTTGCACCCCGAGACTAATCCGGTTAAAGCCCAGATTACGTAGCGTCTGTAAGGTATTGTCCCCCAGCTCGCGTGGGTCGATTTCAATAGAATAATCGCCTTCATCTTCTGGCAAAAATTCAAATTGCGTCTGTAAAAACTCCCAAAGCTGCACCAGCTCTTCATCCCGCAAGAATGTTGGCGTACCGCCGCCTAAATGTAGCTGCTTGACTAGGGGTTTGGTGCTGTCCTTTGGTATGGATAATAGGCTGCGTTTGTGCTTAATCTCAGCGATAAGATATTGCAGATAATCGCCTGAGTCGCTATTTTTTTTAGTGATAATTTTATTACAAGCGCAGTAATAGCAAAGATGCCGGCAAAACGGAATGTGAAAATATAAAGATAGTGGCGCGTACGCTTCCCGATTCTGTAAAATTTTGGTCTCCAGACCGTCAGCTATCGGCAAAAATTCTAAAGCGGTCGGGTAGGAGGTATAGCGCGGCCCTGAACGATTGTATTTATTGACAAGCGCTTCGTCGAACGTTGGTAGTTGCTTACTGCCGCTAGTACCACGCAGACTGGCATAAGGGCTGGTTTGCTGCACAACGGGTCGGGTAGTGGTGGGTTGTTCGTTTGAATTATTATAAGGCTGTGGTGGGATGTTATCAGATTTTGACATGCAGTTTTCCTTATACTAGCGCTATTGCTACCCAATGAATGGACTACCCTTTGCTAGCAATTTTAAAGTAGGTTATAAGCGCTTTTATAGTGATCTTTTTGGCTTAATAGATAATTATAGTATAACAAATCCTTGCTTATAGTGGGGTGGTCGGCGAGTTTTCTTCTATGTCCGTGGAAATAAAAAATCTGAGCCCAATACGCTCGTTAATAACAAGACACGACATTTGCGTGTAGATAGATAATGCTCTATCATCGATAGCACCCTATATCAGGAAGTCCTCATGTCGTTTGCTCAAGTCTATACCCGCTCAGTCGTTGGCTTGCACGCGCCGCAAGTCATTATTGAAGTACATCTATCTCAAGGCTTGCCTGCACTGACGATTGTTGGCTTACCCGAAGCGGCGGTACGAGAAAGCAAAGATCGTGTACGCTCTGCCATTCTTAATTCCGGTTTTCAGTTTCCCAATCGACGCTTAACTATCAATTTAGCCCCAGCTGATTTACCCAAAGATGGCGCACGCCTTGATCTACCTATCGCAATTGGTATTTTGGCAGCCAGTGATCAGCTGGAGCCGGATGTGCTATCGGCATTTGAGTTTATTGGGGAATTGGCGCTGAATGGGGAGCTTAGACAAGTGACAGGTAGCTTAGCGGTAGCACGGGCGATAAAGGCTGAGGCGCTAGCATTAAAATCTGAACAACAGTCGCGGCAATTAATAGTACCTGCTAATAATGGCGCAGAAGCCAGCCGCGTTGAAGGCGTGACAATACTAGCCGCTCAAAGCCTAAAATCGGTTTGCGACCATTTGCAATCGTTAGCAGACCCTAATGCGACGGATAAGCGTTTGGATATTGTACCGCCAAGCCCAGCGCCGCAACATGCCAGCTATCAAGTAGACTTAGCCGATGTCAAAGGTCAACATCATGCTAGGCGTGCGTTGGAAATTGCGGCAGCAGGCGGGCATTCGTTATTATTCACAGGGCCGCCTGGGTCTGGTAAGACATTAATGGCATCACGGCTACCGACTATCTTGCCGGATCTGAGCGCTGAGGATGCGTTAGAGGTCGCTAGCACTTATTCAGTAGCTGATAGCGATTATGACTATGGTACAAGGCCATTTAGACAAGTTCATCACACGATATCGGCAGTTGCACTAGTCGGCGGTGGCTCACGACCCAAACCGGGCGAGATTACCTTAGCTAATAAAGGCGTACTGTTCTTAGATGAATTACCGGAGTTTGATCGTAGTGTGTTAGAGGTATTACGTCAGCCATTAGAGGCCAAGAAAATTACCATCAGCCGTGCCAATTCTCAGATGACTTTCCCGGCAAATTTTCAATTGGTCGCCGCGATGAATCCTTGCCCCTGTGGCTATGATGGCGACGCATCAGGACGTTGTCGTTGCCGTCCTGAGCAAATTAAACGCTATCAAGACAAGTTATCCGGACCGCTGCTTGATCGCATTGATCTGCACATTACCGTGCCTGCATTACCGATTGCGGATCTACAAAATAGCGCCACTGGTGAAACATCGGAAAGGGTAAGAAGTAGGGTGTCAACTGCGCATAAACGCCAATTGACGCGGCAACAAAAAGTAAATAACGAGCTAAGCCCCAGTGAAATTGATAAGTACGTTCAGTTAGGTGAGGGCGAGCAGCAGCTATTGCAGCTTGCGCAGCAGCGGCTTAACCTATCAGCGCGAGGATATCACCGTGTTTTACGTGTAGCCCGTACGATTGCTGATTTGGCAGACAGTCTCGATATTACCAGTGCCCATGTGTCCGAGGCACTTAGCTATCGCAGTAAATAATAGACTGCGACGCAATAAACAACCGTTTGAATGGAATGATAGAGGTTAGTGTTTCTTAACTCTGAGTGTGAGTCTTTTCTGCAAGTAACCAATTAAGCAGCTCTGCAAAATGATCAAAAGCTTGATTTGGCTTGCTATCGCGAATATCTTTACCATAATTATAACCATAAGACAGTCCTACGGTATCGATGCCAGCATTCTTACCCGCTGAGATATCATTGATAGAATCCCCGATCATAATGGCTTGTGTAGGTTTATAATTGAGCGTTTCGCAGACCTGTAGTAGGGGCGCAGGGTCAGGCTTTTTGACAGGCAGGCTATCACCGCCTAATACCATATCGAATAATGGTGCCCAGCCTAAGCTCTCTAATATATTAGGGACAAAGCGTATGGGCTTATTGGTGACTAAGGCTAAGGTAAACCCCGCCTCTTTTAATTGTCTTAATCCTTGGTCAACATCAGGATAAGACTTAGTTTTGCTAGCGTCATGCTCAGCATAAGCCGCAAAGAATAAGCGCTCAGCTTCTTCAACATCTGTTATCAGTAAGCTATCATCAATTACGACGTTACCTGATAAGGCTCGCTCAACCAGCACTCGTGCGCCATTGCCTATCCATTTTGCTATCGTATCGAGAGGGTAAGTTGCTTTGCCCAGCTGCTTTAGCATAATATTGGCGGCATCGGCTAAGTCAGGCACGCTATCAATTAGTGTCCCATCAAAATCAAAAATCAAAAGCTTTTTATCCATCGTTTTTTCTCATTATTTATTACTGTTTAAAATTTCGTATCTATCTCATTTATACCTGTGCTGTTCTTAATGCTGATTACCTTAGCACAATGAGAACTCGCCTCTATATTTTTTTGCGCCATCGTGTGTCTAACGGGTAGTTCCAAAAAACTGACATACGCATATGGCAGTAATTTTATCAAAGGGTTGTTGGTTTATGAAGTGGCTGATGCCGTTGTTCTTGAGCACTCAAAGCCGCGCGCGCCTTTATGGTTGGCATAACGGCGCGCGCGGGTATAACCCATTTGTATAAATTTGCGTGCCATATCAGCACCGATAAAGTCATCAGCAGCCAGATAATCTAAAAACATTTGATAAATCATCTCGCTGCTTTCGGTAGCGATATCAGGCGTAGCAAAGCGCCAATGCGGCAATATCTCCGACTTATAAGGCTCAACCAATAATACACCCTGCTCACCGCGACCGACTCGGTATAGCTCAGGGTGCGCACGCAAATCCAAATTTTTATAATCTAAATCATAATCAAACTCTCTCATAGCTCTTACTCTTTACCTATCACTGTTTATAGCTTTTAGTATACTTAGCGGGCAGGCATATAAAACAGCACAAAAGTGTTATGAATGAGTGACAGTAGTTGTTTAAGATATTATAAAAACGGCCACTCAAGATTAACGAACGCTACAGAATTAACTTTAGATAAAGTAAAAGGGATAAGTCACAATGAATATATTTGCTACAGACGAGCTAGTGTCATTTAGGACAACAATGCTGATGTTATTGGGATTGATGATATCTTTTCTAAGTATTGATAGCGCTCATAGTGCTTGGTTTGAGCGGTCATTGTTGAGCAATAGTATGGCCAAAGAGGATACTTATACAGTCAAAGACGTCGATCGTGATGAGATATTTATTATTGATGACTTTATTTATGATGCGCGTCACTCTTGTTATTTGTCAGTAGGTGATCAAGTAGTATTCTCTGAAGGTCAATATGGTGTTGATTATCACGCGACTATTTATAATTTAGAGTCTCGTGAGTCTCGTGAGCCTTGTGAGCTGTTATTAAGAGACCCAGTATCATAAAAAAAACGCTATTAAAAACGAATATTTAAAGCCTATAGACATAAAAAAGCCCCAAACATTGCTGTTCGGGGCTTTTTATTTTAATACTGAATTCTAATAACGAAATGGTGGCTCGAGGCAGGTTCGAACTGCCGACACACGGATTTTCAATCCGTTGCTCTACCGACTGAGCTATCGAGCCGTCTTCGTTGAGGACGCTATTAAACTAAATATAGGCGCTACTGTCAAGTTATTTTTGCTTTATTTGTACAAAAGACAAGAAATAGCCTGATATAGAGCTATAATTTAAAACCGTCTTCTCTGCTATTTTAAATAAGTGCTGTTAGTTTTTAACCCGCAATAGCTCGTATTCAGTCATAATATGATGAATATCAGGATCAACGGGCACGAACTCACGCACCCCTTTTTTAATTTCAGCATCATAAACCAACTTGATAAATTTCGCATCGATCGCGCGATTACGGTTTTCTGGATGTACTGTTAAATATTGCAGGCGCTTGGCATCCGTTTGCCCATCATCAAAACAGCATACAGCTGCGATAGGTTTGTCATTGAACATACCTACATATAAGTATTGTCCACGTTTAAAACCTTGTTCAATGATGCCCAATACTTCTGCGCCATCAGGTTGGCTATCATCGGTATCATATAGTGCGTGCAAGCGCTCTGATAATTCGTGATCGTGGGCAGGTTTTTTGATGAGTGGTGCATCCAAGTCGTTGATCGCAATCGCTTCTAAAGGCATAGTCGGTTCCTATTCTTTGGTCATTTGGGGTGGCATAGCGAAAGATAATGAGTGTGAGGCAATGATTGATAATACTGAAGTCATTATTTTAGCAGAATGGCGCAAATTTGCGTGCAGTTTACTGCTTGGTCGTGGCAGTAAATCTTAGGGTTTGCTATGATGAAGATAGATAATGACCAGCCTATCTTAATCCTAATATTCTTAGATAGGACGATTTTAACCCGTTTTCAATAATCACCATTTTATTATTTTTATATTAGGGGCTTATTCTTAGCCCTATCCTTATAGATTGCTTTTATATTTACAGAAGGTAGCCATGACAGCCAATTCGACTGCACAATCTCAAGAACAAAGTCCCGCTTCATCATCAGGCCACAACCTACATGGTCGTGCCGCGCGTACTGCCACCGTTGAGCGCATCACTGCTGAGACTCAGATCACCTGCACGGTTAATCTTGATGGCACAGGTCAAGGCACTGTGGATACCGGTGTACCGTTTCTGGATCATATGATAGATCAGATTAAGCGTCATGGTCTGTTTGACTTAGACATCAAATGTACCGGCGATACTTTTATTGATGACCACCATAGTGTTGAAGATACGGGTATCACCCTTGGGCAAGCGTTCGCCAAAGCCTTGGGTGATAAAAAAGGCATCCGTCGTTACGGGCATTTTTATGCGCCACTTGACGAATCGTTGACGCGTGCGGTGGTCGATCTTTCAGGGCGTCCCGGCCTACATATGGACATCCCGTTTACCCGCTCACATGTGGGTGGCTTTGATGTTGATTTATTTAGTGAGTTCTTTTACGGTTTCGTCAATCATTCATGGATGACGGTGCATTTGGATAATCTCAAAGGCAAAAATAGCCATCATCAGATCGAATCAACATTTAAGGCCTTTGCTCGTGCGTTACGTATGGCGTGCGAGTATGATGAACGCGCATTGAATACTTTGCCATCGACTAAAGAGGCATTCTAGATGAGCAAAGTAACCAAAATTGCGTTACTAGATTATGGCATGGGTAATTTGCACTCTGCCAGTAAGGCGTTGTCAGTCGTTGGGGCTGAGGTCTCTATCACTAACGACCCAAAAGTCGTTGCTGCTGCAGACAAAATTGTATTCCCTGGTGTTGGTGCGATGCGAGACTGTATCGCTGGCATGCACGAAGCCGGTATTGATGAGGTGATACGTCACGTGGTGTTTAATAAACCGGTGATGGCCATCTGTGTGGGTATGCAGGCGTTATTTGAGCAGTCTGCCGAGAATGGTGGCACACCGTGTTTGGCTATTTTGGACGGAGACGTGTCTGCCTTTGATCCAGCATGGAAAGATGCAAAAGGGGCCCAAATCAAAGTACCGCATATGGGTTGGAATACCATCAGCGGTATGGATTTTGATCACCCACTATGGCATGGTATCGAGGACAACGCCCATTTTTACTTTGTACACAGCTATTATTGTGAGCCTACTGACCGCTCAAAAGTGGCTGCGGTATGTGATTATGGTCAGCCTTTTTGTGCCAGTGTGATTCAAGATAACTTGTTTGCTACCCAGTTTCATCCAGAAAAAAGCCATACCGCAGGCTTGCAGTTATTAAAGAACTTTGTGGATTGGGATATTTAAGTAAATAGAGATTAAATATTTGTTTTAGCAGTAGGGTAGGTTAGTAAATGTATAACCTACCTTTTTTATTCTTAGTTATTTCTTGTTCTCTTATATGTGGAAAACACAGTGGATTTTTATATCTTTAAGATAGGCGTTATGAATGCCACAGGACTAGAAAAAGATGCCCTACATATTTATGTGGGCATCAGCGTTTATCTATTGAGCTTAATCCTACTCCGACCAATTTTTAGAAAATATAGTATAAGATCATTTATCGCTTTAATCATGGTGACTTGTATTGCCTTATTAGGCGAGTATTTAGATAACCGCCATACTATTACAGAGCTAGGTATCTCAGGAATAGGAAGCGCAGAACTGAGGGCAAGCATCCATGATCTTATCAATACCTGTTTGCTCTCTTACGTGCTCTATGCGCTCACGCTATGGACAAAAATTTTCCAATCAGTCACTAAACCAACCAGATTGTTAAAGCAACGACCATAAAAAATGAATTAGCCAGTATTACCCTAAGATAACGGCAGCTAATCCATTTTTCACCTAAACAGCTAAGTATTTACTAAGGTTTTTTATTTTCGACCGCATCATAAAGCTCACGTACCACCTCCCCAATCACTCTAATACCATCTGTTAATGTCTGCTCATCAGCGGCGATACTCATACGAATACATTCATGCGCATGTTGATAGTCGCTGATATCGACTCCGGGGAAGAAGTATTCGCTAGGGACAATTAATGTGCCTTTCTCTTTTAGAATTTCATACAGCTCAGTAGTAGTGATAGGCAAGTCTTTAAACCATAGCCATAAGAATATCGCCCCTTCAGGCTTGTGAATCATCAATGGATAATCACCCAAGGCCTCTTTCAAAAGTTTTACAGCTAGCGTGGCTTGCTGCTGATAGAACGGTTTAATGTCGTTATCAGATAAGTGCTTGATGCGATCGTTTTCTACTAATGGCGTGGCAATCGCAGCCCCAAAGCGCGTCGGCGCTAGATTAACCACCGCATTCATCGCGCTGACCGCTTCGATAACTTTAGCGTCTGCAACGACAATACCCGTACGCATACCGGGCAGGCCAATTTTAGACAGGCTAAAGCAAAGAATCGTATTGTTATCCCAGTTTAGATGCGCGTCTGAATAGATGATGTTAGGGAAGGGCATACCGTAGGCGTTATCGATGATAAGGGGTATGTCATAACGTTTGGCAATCTCGGCTAAATGCGCCATTTCTTCATCAGTCAGCACGTTACCCGTTGGATTGGTCGGGCGTGAGCAGCAAATCGCGCCAATACGTCCTTCTTTTAGCGCTGGCAAGTTCTCTAATGCTTCAAAATCGACACGATATTTAAAGAAGCCTTCTTCGCCATCATGAGTCACTTCATCGATATGTGGTAATACGGCTGCGAAATGCTGACCTTCGACATGCACGTCGCTATAGCCGATATACTCAGGGGTCAATGGCAATAGAATTGATTTGTCTACAGAGTCACTTTCTTTATTTTGACTGTGTTCATCAGCGAAAGCTCCACCGAATAGATTGAACAGATAGAAAAACGCATTCTGTGAGCCATTGGTCAGGGCGATATTCTCTGACGTTAGATTCCAATCATAATGACGGTTAAAGAAGCCAACCAAGGCATCAATAAAGGCCGAGTCACCTTGCGGATTAGAGTAATTGGCCATGCTAATAATAGCGCTACTATTGGCTTCACCCGTATCGTTATCATTACCAAGTGCTTTATACGTCTCCAAAAATAACTCATTGACGGCATCAATTTTGGCAGGGTTACCACCGCCCAGCATGTTGACAGGCTGATCGCTTTTTAGCGCGTCACCCAAATCGTCCATCAATTGTGAGATGCCAGTGGGTTGGGTGAATTTTTGACCAAATTTTGAGAATTTCATAGGGCTACCATGCTGTTTTGGAGGATTTTGTAAGGTGTTATTTAATCGATAAAGTTGGGCTAGTATAGCAAATGGTTGCTATAAAATAAGCAAACCGCATGGCTGATATTGGTTTATATGCCTATGCGTCGAGTGAATCAAAAAACGCCCTCTGAATGAATAGAAGGCGTTTTAACTTTAGGATTCAGGAGCTGAGAATTTTGTAGCCAATCCTTGAGAAGCGTTAAAAAATTGCACTGCAATTTTAGCTTCGCAAGTAAAAATCCCCTTTAAGGGATTTTTTGTTACGCTTATAGTTGGCAGCCTATGGCGCACAGCACCTAAGCACAGTAGCGTTCCAACATTCGAGCGATCACTCCTGTGAAAGGTGCTGTAAGCGCCACAGTTCACCAAGCTACCACTTCAATCAGGGCTAAACTGCTCTACAAGGCGACTATTATTAGGAACGTAAAATAACGTTTAATTAATACTGAGATAAATCAATCATACCTGTTAGGTACACTTTTAGAACGGTGGTAAGAGAAAAAGTGCTAGAATATAACTATACTAAGCTATTCTAAGTCGTATTGAGTTTATCATGGCATACGCTCTCATAAATCCTAATATTATCAGCTGGGCTATTAAACGCTCAGGCTTAGCCATGTCTGATATATCTAAAAAACTTTCTATTAAAGAAGAAAAACTGACTGAAATTGAACAAGGTAAGGCTAATATTGCTTTTGGCAAAGCTAAGCAGTTTGCTAACATTACTAATATTCCTTTCGGTTTCTTATTTTTGAATGAAGTGCCAGAAGAAGAGAACCTCGCACTTCCAGACTTGCGTACTATAGACAGCAAGGACTTAAGCGAGCCTAGCCAAGCTTTGAAAGAGGTAATTCGTTTAAATCAGGAAAGAGTAGAGTGGTATCGAGCTTATTTAAGCGAATTAGGTGTCGAAGAAAACTCTTATGTAGGCTCTTTATCTAAAGCAAACATTAATGAAATGGTAGCTTTCTTAACTGAGAAATTAAAAGTTAATAAAGTTAAAGATGCCAAGGATTACTATCGACAGTTGGTTAAATCTATTGAAGCATTAAGAATAATGGTCATACAGGATAGCAACTTAGGTCATCATACTAAACCATTGGATATTGAAGAATTTCGTGGGTTTGCTATAGCTGATGATGTCGCACCACTGATATTCGTAAACACTGCGGATAGCTTGAATGCTCAACTATTTACTTTGATTCACGAGTTAGCTCATATTCTAAAAGGAGAGTCAGGCGTTTCTGACAATAGTGTATCTTCAATAGACCCTACTGAGCAATTCTGTAATGCGGTTGCTGGGGAGTTCTTAGTGCCTAAGAAGGAATTTGTGAAACAATGGAATAGTCTTAATGAAGCTAACATAGATGTAGTGTTTGATACTCTAGCAAAATCATTCTACGTAAGTCGTCATGTTATTGCTAGACGAGCACTTACCTTAAGTTATATTGACAAGCAGCAGTATGAAAGCTATATCAATAAAATTCGTGAAGAGTATTCGGCTGGTAAAAAGAAAAGCGATAGTGGGCCTAGTTACTATGTCGTTAAAAACGCTAAGTTAAGCTCACAACTTTCACAGGCCGTTGTTTCGCAATCTCTTTCAGGCAAAATGTTGTATAGAGATGCTGGTTACATATTAGGTATAAACCCTAGTAATATTGAAAAGTTTGCTCAGAATGTAGGTATAAAATTATGAGGTACGTTTTAGATACCAATGTATTTCTTGAGGCCAACAAACGTTATTATGGTTTAGACTTCTGTCCTATGTTTTGGACTTGGCTACGTAAGCATGAAAAGATAGGTAATCTATATAGTGTTCGCTCAGTTTATGATGAACTCAAAGGTTATGGCGATGAACTAGCATATTGGGTCAAACAGCATAATGATTATTTCTATTCCGAAAGTGATGAGGAGTGTCAAAAAAACTTCGCTCATATCGTAAATCTGTGCCAATCGCAATATGACTTAAATCATAGAAAAAATCTAAAATTTTTAGATTCAGCAGACCCTTGGCTGATCGCTAGAGCCATGACAGATAGTTCAACCGTTGTTACCGAAGAAAAATATGCAGATAAGGCTAAGAAGATAATTATTCCAAATCTATGCCGCGAACTAGGGGTAGAGTATATAAATACCTTCGAGTTGCTTAGAGAGTTTGATGATTGTTTTAAGTAATTTTAAGTGGTTGTATGTAAATTATACTTTTCTTTAAAATTGATGGAAGTAGTTTAACATTATCACTTTAATATCAATTCCTCTGCTAGCTCAACATCAACTGGAGGAGCTGTTTAGCCCTGATAGAAGCGGTTATCCTGACATGTTGAGCACATTACAGCAGCTAGATTTTGGTATAGTCACGTGGACAAAGGGACGTCACAAACCGTAGCCACCGCTTCACCTAGACTGGTAGATAATAGCGAATCAAAAAATCCCCATTAGGGGATTTTTTCTTGCAAAGCTAAAATTGCAGTGCAATTTTTAACGCTTCTTAAGGATTAGCTACCACAACTAAATCATCGCCCGCACTCGTGCCATAATCCCGCGTCCAATCACCAATCGCACATAAATAATGGCAATGCCAAACAATATAACGACTAAAGCGATACCGCCGATGCCTAAGCTTGCCCACGGCACACTAAAGCGCAGGTTAAACCACTGAGTAACGGCCAGCCAAGCGCCAACGCTTGCGATAATCACGGCAAATGACGCTGCACTAATACCAAGCACGCCAAGCTCTAGAATATTGAGCATATATAAGTCGCGCTTTTGCATACCTAATAGTCTGAATGAGGCACTTTCTTTCATGCGATCTTGTGACGTAGAGAGTAACGAGCTGATAAGCACCATGATGCCAGTCAACAGAGCCAGCAAGGTAAAGATATAGATCAAGCGACTCATCTGTGCGACCAGTCCTTGAACTTGTTCAGCGATGATAGTGCCGTCAATACTGGTCACAGCGGGGAACTCACGTACCAGCTCACCTTGCAACTCAGGAATGCTATCCGCAGGCACATTGGTCGTTGCAAATTGGATTTGCGGTGCACTAGAGAGTACGGCTGGCTCAAATAAAAAGTAGAAAAACGGACTGGGGCCACGCTCATAACGCGAGCGAATACTGGTGATTTGTCCAACCAGCTCAATACCTTGAATGTTGAAACTAATCTGATCGCCCATGCCAACGTCTAGCATCTCTGCTGCCGTGTCTAAAATAGACAATGGCTGAACTTGTCCAAGAATGGAAGCGCTTGGCTCTTGGTTTTCCATCGGCGTATAAAGCGTATCGTCGGTCAGCGTTTCAGTCACATATTCTGTGTCCATCACGGTATCCGCATAACTCAAATTGAACACACGAGTAGGGTCATCTTCCCCTTCAGGCGCGTCAATATCTTTTGCAGGCACATCATTAGCAGTGACGATACGTGCTCGAATCACAGGATAATAAGTGACGGGCGCTTTCAGAATACTGTCTATCTTGTCATGCTGCTCGGTCTGCACATCTAACAAAAATAGATTCGGCGCATCTTCAGGATACGCATTGATAAATTGCTCATTGATACTGTGGTTAATCGTCGTAATAAGTGTCAATACGGCGACTGATAATGATAACGTCACAAAAAATAGCGCTGATTGATTGCCCTTGCGCGCCAGATTATGAATCGCAATACGTTGCATCCAGCTTATCTTGCCTGAGGTAGCAATACGCGCTAGTAGCTTGAGCCAACCACGTGCCAACGCCCAAAATATCGCAATGAAAACGATCAGTCCGACCAGTATCTGCACACCCAATACCAGAGAGTTTACTTCGTAAGCAAGGAATGCATAGAGCCCTATTAATAATAAACCATATCGTACTAGGGGTAGGCGTTGCTGCCAAGACAAACGTCTTGATGGTTGGCTAGCGCCTTGATTGAGCAGCGCAGCAGGTTTGGTGTCATCAAGTGCGTTTAAACTGCGCTGGGTAATGAGCAGTGTTAGAACAAGGGCGATAACGATGGTTTTAATAATGCTGATAGGGTTAATGGCCAACCCTAAGTCTGACGGTAAAATAGCAGTCAGATACGGTTGCCCAATTTTGAGTAACACAAGGCTCAGCGACACTGCTGCGATACAAGCTAAGACAGCCATGATGAGGAGTAGCCAGTAGTAGCTACGTTTAATCGAGCGATTGGTCTCACCCAGTGCCATACGTATGGCATCGTTGGATTGCTGTTTGGTCACAAAGGCAGTGATGACCCCATACATAGCAACGGCGGAGAGCAGTAGTACGGCGATGACCAATAGCTTGAGAAACATCAATACATTATCAGAAATGCGTGAGACAGAAGTCTCCTCGGACTCAGGGTCAGACATCTCTATATCAGGATAATTGACGAGCATCTGTGTCAATTGTTCGCGCTGAGTGGCTATCAGCTCAGGGTCACCAGCCATCTCGATTTGATAACTGACCCGACTACGCTGACCCATGAGGTTGGTCGCTTCCAATGCTTCTTGTTGCATCATGACGCGACCACCAAAACCAAAGGCCGTCAGTGGACGATCCGGCTCTCTGATGAGCTCATCACTGATAGTAAATCGCGCCTCACCGATAGTGATGCGATCACCAGTCGCGACGTTCAGACTTCTAAGTACTTCAGGCGCGACCACCACACTATCAGCACTCAGCTGCTCCGATAATGGTTTACCTGAAGCCAGCTCAACGTTGCCATATAGAGGATAAGCGGCGGTAACGCCTTTGATACGAGCCAACAGCGTTTGATCGTCTGCGACCAACATGGCGTTGAACTGATAGTCATAAACCGTTTGGCTATCAGGTAAAGTCTGGACTTGCGCTAATATTTCTTCGGGCCAGTCTTGATTGCTCTCCAATATCAAATCACCACCGACGAGCGCCAGCTGATTGTCATTGACATAAGTATTCACCGACTGTTGGATAGAGTCCAATGTCAGATAGGTAGCAAGCGACAGCATCAATGTTAGCAAAAACAGCAGGGGATATACCCAGCGTCGCCACCAACTACGGCTAAGTGCTTGTGCCCCTAAGCTACGAGTAAACAATGAATGGCTCGTGCCACTAGAGTCATTTGACGGGTTATCTGCATCAGTCGGTGAGTCATGTTCTGTGAGATTATTATTCATTAAGATTCAATCCGGCCATCATGCATGGTGATGACTCGATCTGCCATCTCAGCCAGTGCAGGATCATGGGTCACAACGACTAGCGCCGAGCCGACTTGCTGTCTTAAGTCTAATAATAGCTGCATGACTTGGTCAGCGTTTTGCTCATCCAAGTTGCCCGTAGGTTCATCAGCGAATACTATCTTTGGATGCGAGACCAACGCGCGGGCCACTGCCGTGCGCTGTTGTTCACCGCCCGATAATTGATTGGGCAAGCTATCACGTCTATGCCCGAGTCCAACTGCGTCGATTAATTCATCGACTCGAGCTTTATTTGGACGTCTAGCAATATCAAGCGGAAACGCAATGTTTTCAGCCACCGTCAAGGTTGGTAGTAGATGAAACGATTGAAACACAAAACCCATATCACGTTGACGAATGACGGCTAGCGCATCTTCATCGAGGCTGCTTAATGTGTGATCTGCCAACTCAACTGAGCCGCTATCAGGATAGTCTAGTGCTGCCAGTAGCCCTAATAACGTCGACTTACCTGAGCCAGATTTACCCATGATGACGACAAACTCGCCAGCATTGATATAAATATTCACGTCTTTAATAATAGATAGCGTCTGCTCACCGACTTGTACGGTTTTATTTAGCTGAGATGCCGTCAGTAATGCTTTAGGCTTTGTGTTTGTCGTTGTGTCAGCTGAATTTAATGATGTCATTGCGTGGTCTCAGTTGGCGTGTTTTTTGGTGCTGGCTCGTTAGTAATTGTTGAATCAGTCGTATCGATTGCTTCTAGTTTTTTGAGCTCAGGCTTTAAGACAGGCAAGATATTGTCATTAACGATAATCGCGTAGCCATCTTTAGTAGGATGAATGGCATCGGCTTGGTTAAACTCAGGATCACCGCCCACACCTTTTAGAAAGAAAGGAATCAGAGGCACGTTCATATCTTTTGCGACACGAGGGTAGATGGCCGAAAACGAAGAAACATAGTCATTGCCTAGATTGTCATAGATCTGCATACCACCTAAGATAACTTGACTCCCATTGTCTTGCAGGCTCTTAACTGCGGTACGAATATTGGCTTCAATCGTCACCACATCTAAGCCACGCATGGCATCATTGGCCCCAATCGTCAAAATGGTAATATCAGGTTTGGTCTGTGCCACCCAATCCAAACGATTGACCAGACCCGTACTGGTTTCACCACTTAGACCTGAGTTGATTACTTTGGCATTGGTATAGCCCAACTCTTTTAAGCTGGCTTCTAACTGAGCAGGATAGTTGGCATCACTATCGACACCAAGACCTTCGGTTAGTGAATCGCCAAGCGCTAAAATAGTAAGTGATGACGAATTGACTGGTTGATCGGTTGGCGCTGCGGTCTCAGCCGTTACTTGGTTGCCAGTGACTGGCGTATTAACGACTTCAGCATTAGTAGCTGGCGTGTCAGTGGCCTCGGTTGTTTCAGGTGCTTCTTGGCAGCCACTGAGTGTCATCGTTACTATTAGCAGCGCAACCGCTACATAACGATAAGAACGGTGTATAGCCAAGCGCTGAGCTGAATTAGGGGAGAGGTTGGTCATGGTGATTTTGTCCTATATACAAGCAGTCCAGTGTAGCAAATATTAAGGCGCGTTAAACATTCAACAAAGTCTGGTTGTGAATGTTTAACGCGCCTTATTTGACAAGCTTCAGGATAACTTTAACAAGCTTTGGGGTCACAATTAGTATGCTGAGCAACCAAAGCGCAATTTTAGCGAATATTGACCACCAATAGTACAGGTAAATAGTTAGTCTATTGCAACTAACATAAGCGTGAGTGTTACAACTCTAGATAGCCTATATTTGCCTACCATCGACCATGACTGGACGACTGACCATCCATGCAATAGCAACGTTACCAATCATCAAAACCAACATAATTAAGAGCGGTAAGTCCCAAGTGCCAGTCGTTTCGTGTAGCCAGCCAGTACCCAATGGGCCAAAAAATGCAATCAAATAACCGACTGCTTGCGCCATACCCGATAGCTCGCTGGCCTGATTGGCCGTATAAGTCCGCAGTGAAAACAGCATCATACTCAAGGTGAAAATCGCCGAACAGCCAATGCCCATGATGCCTGACCATAACCATGCCAAATCGGTGGACAGATAACTGATTCCTATTATACCGACAACGTTCAAGACAGCCGCAAATACTGCCAAAGCCTGAATCGGGCGACCACGGTTGACCAGCCACGTTAAGCTCAAAATGGATATTGGTGCCATAAACTGAAATACCGAGCCCATTTGTCCTGCTTCTACCGCAGACAACCCTTTACTTACCCAAATGGACGGCAAAAAGCTGGCTACGGTATAAAATAGCAAGGATTGGAGACCCATAAAGATAGCAATTTGCCAAGCAAAAGGTGTGCGCCACATGGACATATTTGATGAGCCAGGTACAGCTAGGGCAACAGCTTGCTTGGTAGACGAGCCTAAACGTAGGCGCAAAAATACCCAGATAACAATCGCAAAGAGTCCTAGGAACGACCACCCACCCAGTGCCCATTGCCAGCCAACGTACTCAGATAATGGCAGTACCACACCGGCAACCAGTCCTGCGGTCACTGTCATTGTCAGGCTGAATAAACCCGTAATTAAAGGAATATGATTGGGCGTGCGCTGTTTGATCACTGGCGCTGCTAACGTATTGGCAAAACCGATGGCTAAGGTCAATATAACCGTGCCACTCAAAAATCCAATCCACGTTGGGATGATGGTACGAATAATCATACCGAGGGTCAAAAAGACAATCATCGCAATTAGGGTATTCTCAAGACCAAAACGCTTCCCAATCGTTGGAGCGATAAGCGCACCAACCGCAAAGGTCAGCATCGGTACCGCGCCCAACCAACCGATTTGGATTTCAGAAATATCGAGCGCGGCTTGAACGACCGGTGCAATAGAGCCAAGCGCGACAATGGGCGCACGCATATTAGTGCCTAGCAAAATCATGGCACTTAGTACCAGCCAAAAAGTAAACTTAGAGGAAGGAATATTGAGCGATTTCGGTGCATCTGAGCGGGACTTGGAATACAAATCAGAAGGGGTGGACATAGCAACACGACTATTAAAATAAGAAAAAGGACACGTCATTAGAGAGCGCCGGAAAACCGTCACTCATAAAATAACACCAAAAAAATTTCACCAAGAAGGTGACTGACAGTGTAGTCAGAATTAGAAAAAACGTGTGAAGCTTGTAGAAAGAGGATAATAAAAGATTGAATAAAGTTTTTGAATAAATCTATTTGATACTTGTCTTTATAAAATAATGTTTTATAAAAAAGGTAACAGTGTTTTATATAGATAACTGGCGCAGAAAGCACCTGAGGTTCATCTGGTCTAAATAGGTATTGAATAACAACTTACGCTATTATAAAAGCAAACAGCAGACGACTACTACCAGCGTATGGTAACCAACGGCCATTATGACAAGCTATAGAACCTTCAAAGACGCTAGTAAGTACAAAAAAGCACCTTTGAAAGTAATTTGATTGGACTTACAGGCCAATAACTGCTGAACAACAAAAAACTATAGGGCAGGTTTGCCTAATTGAGCCGCTTTGATAGCATCTATCTGCTGATCAGCAACTGTAGACTCACACTTGTTGGGATCATCACCACAATACGAGCATTTTTCATTGCCCATTAACTTAGCAACACCACCGCAAGAGCCTCTAAGTGGTTGTTTTTTGAACATGTAACCAATACCCATGAATATAAAAAATAGCACGAATACGGTAAAGGTAATGGCAAGCATGGGAAGTAACTGGCTAAACATGGAGCAACCTCGTTTTTAAAAATGTGACAGTCATTGATAATAATGACTCTCTAATAGTATAACAAAATTTTGACCTGTCCGTTGACCATCAAAATGTTACGGTCAACGTTTAAGGCTTTTTATCAGCGCGCAGTTGTTTCATAGCAGGGGTCTGTACCATCTGCCAATCATCAATGTCGTCAGCCGCCGCATCTGCTTTGACACCATCGGCAAGTATGACAAATAACGCAGCGATATTCTGTTCTTTAGCAGTTGCTAGGGCTTGGGTATAAGGCATGGCTGTCAATGCAGTTGCCCAAGCATCAGCAAGTGCCACTGAATCTGCCGCAACAGTTACCGAAGGCGCACCGCCGATGATAGGCTCACCGGTAGTAGGATCAATAGTATGGCTGTAATGCTTACCTGCGAATACGACAGAGTTACGATAGTTGCCGGAAGTTGCCAGATGCATCTTATTATTATTATTCATAGGTTGACGAATAGCAGCGATAGTCTGGCGTGCGCTAACCGTACTGCCTTCAATTGGGGCGTCAATGGCTATTTGCCAAGGCTGTTGCTGACCGCTAACCCCTGATGTTGCTACCTCACCGCCAATCTCAACCATATAGTTGCGAATTTTATAGTTGTTTTTGAGCACGTCAGCGATGACATCGACGCCATAACCCTTGGCGACTGCCGAAAAATCAAGACCGACGCCGTCTTTCGTTTTATAGATGGTTCTATCGTTTTGTACCACGCCTTCAAAATCTACCAAGGTCAGTGCTTGAGCTATTTCAGCAGTGCTTGGCGGACTTTGTAAACGTTCAACTGTCATGGTGCTACCAAAGCCCCAAGCGTCAACCAATGGCATAACGGTTGGATCAAATGCGCCACCTGATTGCTCATAAACTTGCCGAGAGACACTCAGTACATGACTAAAGTCAGCATCAATCGTAATCGGCGTATCTTTTCCCAATTGATTGAATTTTGAGATGGTCGAATCGGCCTGATAAGTCGACATACTGTCATTGATTTGTTGTAAGCGCTCATCTATTGCTACTTGGATGGCGGCTTCGTCAGCGTCTTTTGGCAACTGATAACTAATATGGTAGCTGGTACCCATAGTCTCACCGCTTAAATAATTGTAATCAGGAGGCTGCTGGCAAGCGCTAAGGCTCAAAAGACTGGCAACACCGATGGCCGCAAAAATATTTTTATTGCTAATGGTGTGATTGGTTTCGCTACTAGGCGTATTATCGTGTGAGAACTTCGTTAAATTTGTCATAAGTGCTATTGATATAAAGTAGGAGGTATAGAGTAAGGAATGAAGGTGATTGCAAATGTACTTTGCATATTTTACACCCCTTGACTCTATTAAGCACAATAAGCTGGTCGCAGATCGATTGTTTTACTTATTTAACTTTATCATTTAACCTGAGAGCGGCGAATTAGCTTATAAAGCTTTGGCGGCGATAGTCGATTGACCCTCGTAGCCAGTTTTTCTTGTTTGCCACCAACGATGATGTATTCTTTATTATTACTAAGCGCCTTGACTACTTGCTTGGCAAAGGCAGTTGCTGTCAGTCCTTTATTGGTCGCTTCATCCATAGTGCCTTGCGCTGTACCATCTCCCGTTAAGGCATTGATGGATACATTGGTTTGGATAAACCCTGGGAATATATTTGCCACCTCTATTCCTTGATCGTGCAGTTCCGCACGCAAACTGTTCGCCCACATATGCAAGGCTGCTTTGGCTGCCCCATAAGCCCCGCGATATTGCGTACCGAGTAAGCCTGCCACACTTGATACCATCACGACTTTGCCACCGCCTTGTGCGATCATATCTGGCAACACCAATCTCGTGAGACGGGTTTGCGCAAAATAGTCTATCTCCATAATTTGCCGTTCGACATCTTCACTGGTTTCCATAATAAGCGAACGTTGACTGACGCCAGCATTATTAATAAGCCAGTCAATTTTTCCTGCTTGTGCGATAACAGAGTTATAGGCTTCTTTCGCTTGCTCAGCATCACTAATATCAAAAGGCACGATGATATGTTTTTTGCTGTTTTTACAGCTTTTTTTGACCGCTGCTAATTTTGCCTCATCACGACCACTCAAAATAATCCGAGCACCTCGTTTGGCAAACTCAACAGATAGCGCTTCACCAATGCCGCTGGAAGCACCGGTTATCCAAATGGTTAGGTCTTTAAATTTTGTTTTCATAAGAATCCTTTCTTAAGGCAGTGGGTAGTCAACAATATAAGAGAGGGAGAATTAACTTACCATTCAGATTTGTAATGCTAGGATTTAAAGTTAGCATTGAATTAGAATCATAAAAAAAGAGCCTCAGTTGAGACTCTTAATTTAACATATATTATCAAGCTTATCGTGTTTGCTTAACCAATTGACTAATTATCCCACTTAACCACCCGACTTAACCACCAAAGTCATCAAGCGCGATGTTTTCGTCTTCCACACCTAAGCTATGCAACATATCGATTACCGCCGCGTTCATCATTGGTGGCCCGCACATGTAATATTCACAGTCTTCTGGGTTTGGATGGTCTTTTAGATATTCTTCTAACAAGACATTATGGATAAAGCCCGTATAGCCATCCCAATTGTCTTCTGGTAATGGATCTGACAAGGCCACATGCCACTCGAAGTTAGCAAATTCTTCTTGTAGCTGGTCATAGTCTTCCACGTAGAACATCTCGCGAATAGAACGTGCACCATACCAAAAGCTGATTTTGCGATCCGTGTTTAAGCGTTTAAGCTGATCAAAAATGTGTGAGCGCATGGGTGCCATACCGGCACCACCACCGACAAAGATCATTTCAGCTTCGGTTTCTTTGGCGAAGAACTCACCATAAGGGCCGGATACTGTGACCTTATCACCAGGCTTCAAGCTAAATGTCCACGAAGACATTTTACCCGGTGGAATACCGTCGGGGCCACGTGGCGGCGGAGAAGCAATACGAATATTGAACTTAATTAAGCCTTTTTCTTCTGGATAGTTGGCCATCGAATAGGCACGGATGACTTCTTCATCAACCTTTGAGACATACTTAAAGATGCCAAACTTATCCCAATCTTCTCGGTATTCTTCATCGATATCGAAATCTTTGTAATGTACTTCGTGCGGCGGCGCTTCTAACTGTACGTAACCACCCGCGCGGAAGTTAACTTCTTCACCATCTGGAATTTTGAGTACCAATTCTTTAATAAAGGTGGCGACGTTATCATTAGAGATAACCTCACATTCCCATTTTTGTACATCAAAGAATTCAGGTTCAATCTCAATTTCCATGTCCTGCTTGACAGAAACCTGACACGCGAGGCGCATATGATTGCGAATTTCACCTTGAGTAAAATAGCCTTCTTCGGTGGGTAAAATAGAACCACCGCCTTCAATAACACGGCAGCGACATTGGGCACACGTACCACCACCACCACAGGCTGAAGATAAAAAGATACCTTCACTCGCAAGGGTTTGTAGTAGCTTACCGCCTGCTGGCGTCACCACATCGTTGTCGGGATTATCATTGATATGAATGGTCACATCGCCTGAACTGACCAGTCTTGAGCGCGCCGCCAAAATAATGGCGACTAAGCCCATGATGATCAAGGTAAACATAGCAACGCCACCAATCGCCGTAGCATAATCCATGATAGGTATCCTTAATCTATGGGGTAGGGGTGCGGGTTAATATACATGGTTCCGAACCCCTACCGAATAAATGAATTAAATAGGTCAAATAACTGAGTATGGTTTTAAGCCAAGCGGCTTATATGGACATGCCACCGAACGACATAAAGCCAAGTGACATAAGACCAACCGTAATAAAGGTAATACCCAAACCACGCAGCGGCGCTGGGATGTCTGAGTATTTGAGCTTTTCACGGATACCGGCTAATACTGTGATAGCAAGCGCCCAACCAAATCCTGCACCCACGCCATATACTACCGATTCACTAAAGTTATAGTCACGCTCAACCATAAATAACACACCACCTAAGATGGCACAGTTGACGGTAATCAGGGGTAAGAACACCCCAAGGGCGTTGTACAAACTCGGGACAAATTTGTCCAAGAACATCTCTAGAATCTGCACGACAGCCGCAATCAGACCGATATAACTGAGTAGACCCAAAAAGCTGAGATCAATATCAGGAAAACCTGCCCATGCCAACGCGCCGTCTTTGAGGATGAACTGAAACAATAGGTTGTTCAGTGGTACGGTGATACCCATGACCACAATGACTGCGACCCCAAGGCCGATAGCGGTTGAGACTTTTTTCGATACCGCCAAAAAGGTACACATGCCTAAGAAGTAGGCCAGCGCCATATTTTCGATAAAAACTGAGGTTATAAATAAACTAACATAATGTCCCATTAGTGTCCGCCTCCATGTGCCATGCCTTTAGATTGTGGCTTCATTACGAACTCAGCATCTTCAACCTGTTCTGGTTTCCAAATACGCACAATGACGATAAACAACGCAATAATAAAGAACGCTGAAGGTGGCAATAATAATAAGCCATTGGGTACATACCAACCGCCATCAGTAGCCGGTTGTAATAAGGTCATACCAAACCAGCTGCCTGAGCCTAAGATTTCACGAATAGTGGCAACGAATAATAGTACTGCAGAGTAGCCAAGACCATTACCAATACCATCTAAAAAGCTAGGTATCGGTGGATTGCTCATGGCAAAGGCTTCTGCACGGCCCATCACGATACAGTTAGTGATGATCAAACCGACGAATACTGACAGACCTTTACTCACATCATATGCAACCGCTTTTAATACCTGATCGACTAAGATAACCAAGGAGGCAATAATAGTCATCTGCACGATAATACGGATACTTGATGGAATTTGTTTACGGATAATCGAGATAAAGAAGCTCGAAAATGCGGTTACCAAAGTCAGCGCCACACTCATGACCAACGCGTTAGCTACAGTAGTGGTCACCGCCAATGCGGAACAAATACCTAATATTTGCAAGCCAATAGGGTTGTTATCAAAAATAGGTGAAACTAAAATACTCTTTGTATTAGCCACGTTAAGCCTCCTTGCCGTTTGCTGCTGGTGCTATAGATGCCAGCTCGGTTACGGGATGCGCTTGTTGTTGAGTAGGATTTTTATACGAGCTTTGGCCTAGCTTTTTATATGAGACTTGTTGTGCTTGAACGTCGGTATTGTCAATCGTCCGACCGCTTTCTTCACGTACATGGTCTAAATAAGGCTTATACCCTTGCTCACCCAACCAAAACTGAATCATATTACTGACGCCGCGGCTGGTCAAAGTTGCCCCACTGATACCATCGACCCAATTCTCTTTTGAACCTGAAGTAGACACACCTGTGGCAACATCACCGCTCTCATCATAAGAATGGATACCTGTCCACATCGCGCGCCATTTTGGCTCTTCAATACGAGCCCCTAAGCCTGGGGTTTCTTTATGCTCATAGAAGCTAATACCTTTGATGGTATTCATATCGCCTTCAAGCGTTAGGAAGCCATAGATAGTACCCCATAGGCCGTAGCCTTGAATCGGAAGTACTACCATTTCAGGTTTGCCGGCATCGTCATTTTTTACATAGACTTTAGCGTACTTAGGTTTACGACCGATACTGGCCGGATCGTTGTCCCCTAAATCTTCACTCAACGCCTGATTTTTAGTCGCCTGACTGGTGTCATAAGTATTACGATCGGCAATACCAACGGCTTTTAGGGCATCATCATCTAAGTAATTGCCTTTATCTAAGTCAACGATTTTTACATCAAAATCTTTAAAACGCTCAGCGACATCTTCATTGGTATCAGAAGCAGGATCAAACATACCGGCTGCTACCAAGATATTCTTGTTACGATCCAATCGAGCATTCTCGACTTGCGCTGGCTTCAATCCGACGGCTGCTGCTGAAACCAATACTGAACACACCAAGCATAGCGTCAACGCCACGCTGATGGTTTTTGCATTATTATTTTTGGGCTTGGACATAGCGAACCCTCCGTGCAGTTTGGCGTTTGATATTTGCTTGGGTGACAAAATAGTCAAACAAAGGAGCAAATAAGTTGGCAAAAAGAATAGCGAGCATGATGCCTTCTGGGAATGCTGGGTTGATTACCCGAATTAATACGGTCATAAAACCAATCAAAATACCATAAGCCCAGCGGCCTTTATTAGTATGCGCAGCTGACACAGGGTCAGTAGCCATAAATACTGCACCAAACGCAAAACCACCAATGACTAAGTGCCAATAGAACGGCAGGTTCATCATGAGGTTGTCTTCAGAGCCAATCATATTAAAGATAAGCGAAGTAATAATCAGGCCAACAACACAACCTGTCATAATGCGCCATGAGGCAATACGTGTCCATAATAGAACAGCGGCACCCAATAGAATGGCAAGAGTAGATACTTCACCAATACTGCCTTGAATATTACCTAAGAAAGCATCGCTCCAGGTAATCGCTTGACCATAAACGTCAACGAATTTGTCTGGAGTCACGCCAAGCGCGGCTAAACCAAGTGGCGTCGCACCGGAGAAGCCATCGACCGCAGTCCATACCGAATCACCTGACATATAAGCCGGATAGGCAAAGTATAAGAATGCACGACCCGATAGGGCAGGGTTAAGGAAGTTTTTACCCGTACCGCCGAATACCTCTTTAGCAACGACTACCCCAAAGATGATCCCCAAGGCCACTTGCCATAATGGAATATCTGGTGGTAGACAAAGTGCAAACAACACAGAAGTGACAAAGAAACCTTCGTTAACTTCGTGACCACGAACCACAGCAAATAGGATTTCACAGAAAATACCGACTGCAAAAGTGACCAGATAAATCGGTAAAAATTGCATCGCGCCGTAGACAAAGCATGCCCAGATACTCTCTGGGTTATAGCCGGCCATGCTAGTAATAATAGTGCGCCAGCCTTCAGGCTGTAGACCAAGCTGTGAGACGGCGGTTAATGCTTGATGACCAATGTTATACATACCCCAAAACATCGCTGGGAAGGTACACATCCATACCGTAATCATAATGCGCTTAAGGTCGATACCGTCGCGCACGTGTGATGAGGTAAACGTCGTTGAACTTGGTTGACGTAAAAAGGTGTCAAACATCTCAAAGAGGGCATAGTATTTTTCGTGCTTGCCACCCTTAGTGAAGGACGGCTCCATACGATCGAACATATTGTGTAAAAATTTCATCGTGGTTAACCCTCCAGCTCAATGCGCGTTAAGTTATCACGCAAAATATCACTGTATTCATATTTACCAGGAGAAACGAAGGTGCATAACGCCACATCTTCTTCGTCCAATTCAAGCACACCTAAATCAACCGCAGTGACAATGTCTTCGATAATCAGCGCGCGCATGAGCTGCGTGGGCAAATAATCTTGCGGCATAACCTCTTCATAAACCCCAATCGGCACCATTGCACGCGGTGAACCATTAGTGCTAGTGGTAAAGTTATATTTCTTGCCACCAAAGAACTGCGAGATATAAATGGGCAATTTAGAGAAGCGGTTTTTACCAATTCTTAAGAAATGGAACGATGGACGCTCATGACCTTCAGATAACACACTGATTTGGTCATGAAAACGACCCAGATAAGAAACGTTTTCGAATAGCTTACGACCAGACAGTACTGAGCCTGAAATAATACGGTTATCGCCCTCGATCAACTGACCTTTAGTCAATGCTGTAATATCAGCACCGCGTTCAGTGGCGATTAGATGTGGATTCTTGACTGCAGGGCCTGCCAGACTTAATAGTCGGCGCGTATACAAACGACCCGTGGTAAATAATTTACCAATAGCAATCACATCCTGATAACCAATGGTCCATACGGTCACGCCGCGATCAAGGGGATGCAAGAAGTGAATATGCGTGCCCGCAAGACCTGCCGGATGCTTACCAGTAAAGCTATGATACTCAGTGACATTATTAGTAGCCGTTTTCGGCACTGGCGTCAGTTGGGCATCACCATGATGGCAAACAAAGGTCTTTGGACTTAAGGTTGATAGTATGGCAAGTCCGTCATTGAACGCGTCTAGCTGCTCATTAATTAGCAGCATTGGGTCGAGCGCTAATGGATTGGTATCCATAGCGGTGACAAAAATGGCGTGCGGACGGGCACCGATATCAGGGGAGCGGCTAAAGGGACGCGTGCGAAATGCCGTCCACTCACCAGAGGCGAGCAGTTGGGTTTCAACGATTTCAGAGTCTAAGTCAGCAAGTTGCTGGGAGTCGTAACTCTGAAACTCGACTTCTTCACCGTTTGGGTCAACCTGAATCACCAGACTTTCGAACACTCGACGTTCACCGCGTTTAATAGCGATGACTTTGCCAGCAGCAGGAGCAGTATAGATAACGCCCACTCGTTTTTTATCTTCAAAAACGGGCTGACCTTTGGCTACGATGTCACCTTCTTTGACGTTCATCGTGGGTTTCATTCCCACATAATCGTAGCCAATGAGTGCCACTTGTGCGGGTCTGTGCTCAGTTATCTCGCGGGATGGTTCGCCAGTGATGGGCAAATCCAAACCTTTTTTGATGGTAATCATAAGCGAAAACTTAGTCCATAGTCTAAAACGATACCAGACGTCCTGTTTGGTATATCGGCAGCATGAATATCAGCATCATTAAAAGCACTTAATCTTCTATTCCCCATAGCAAGGCAGAGATAAATACTTTTGAACGTACCGCTATATCATGACTGCTAATAAGAGTATTAACGCTGACCTTAGACTCCTTAACAACACGTTAATGTCTTATTCGAATTACCAAAGTGGCGACTGGCTACCAAGGTGTATGCCAAAACTATCAAATAAACCAGAGGTAGTACTTAAAGCGGGTCGCTCAAAGCAACTATCTTAAGTAAAAAATCTCAAGTACAAGACAGTTGTAGTATACGTTTTATTGAAAAATTGAAACTTGTCGTACCAGTGTTCTATCATTTAATGAAAAACGGGTCAGAAAACCACTTAGCAAAATAATTTTAGTAAAGCCATTGGCACCTAATATTGCCGACTAATCTACTGACTATTTAGAAGTGACAGACCTATTAATATTTTGTGAAATGATCTATTGATACTTTATCAGATACCTTGTGAAAGGGTATCCAACCTGCGTTTAATCACCTATTATAGCGTCTTAAACGTTATTTATTAGAGTCATTGTTTGACCCATTTATCAAAACTATCGTCGATATCATGATTGGTTGTGCATCATTTCATCGCGCTATTCTGGGTATGTATTAACGGCTACGCACTGCTGAGTCGCCTATAGCGACTGTATAGCGCTCATATGACAACTAGCAGCAAGGCTTTTTGACATAGAAACAAATACAAATTTACCTAGGATTATACGCTAAATTAACCTAAAATTGCCAGTTAGTAATCGAATATTACCTAATATTAGTGATGACCTTAGACGTTAAAACTTATAGTTATGTGTGTCTGATCTTAAGACTATTAACGTTATGGGTTGATAAAATATACTAGCCAAAACTTCTCTCTACTTTTGACTGCTTTTACCGATTAAATCACTTTTGGAGTGGTACTTTTCAATTATTATTTTATTTTTAGACTGATTGTTACAACTGTTTTTAATGTTTCGTTTTATAAGGAGTGCTATATGTGTGCTGTGCCTGTCATTATTCCGGCTATTGATCTAAAAGATGGTAAATGTGTCCGCTTAAAACAAGGCCGTATGGAAGATGATACGGTCTTTTCTGATGACCCCGTAGCGATAGCCGCGCGTTGGGTAAAAGAAGGCGCACGGCGGCTACATTTGGTTGATTTAAATGGTGCATTTGATGGCGTGCCAGTTCATAAAAGTGTGGTTCATGATATTGCCAAAGCCTTTCCTACGCTACCTATCCAGCTTGGCGGTGGTGTCCGTAATATGCATACCATTGAGCAGTATATCACTGCCGGTTTGACCTATATTATTATCGGTACTAAGGCGGTCGAAGATCCATCGTTCGTTGCTGAAGCTTGCCGCGAATTTGCCGGACATATCATTGTTGGTATCGATGCTAAAGACGGCATGGTGGCCACTCATGGTTGGGCGAACGTTACTGATACTAAGGCAACAGAGCTTGCCAAGCGTTTTGCTGATGTTGGCGTATCCTCAATCGTCTATACTGATATTGCTCGTGATGGCATGATGCAAGGCGTCAATGTCGAGCAAACGGTTACGCTAGCGCGTGAAGGTGGTCTACCCGTTATTGCTTCAGGTGGCGTTACTGATATGCAAGATATCAAGTTACTTAAGCCTTATGGCGACTGCATCGAAGGTATTATCACCGGTCGTGCTATTTATGAAGGTACTTTGGACTTAGGCGAAGCGCAAAATTACTTGGACAGTAATAATAAGTAGATAGGTAAGTTGACCCAGCTTATCATCTCAATAGCGCATAATAAAGGATGCTTATGACTGCTCATCTTGACCACCACTCTATACGCAAATACTTGCTCGCGTGGGGTCAATGTCTGCTGCTCATGAGCGTCTTTTATGGACTGCCAGTTTACGCAGCGGGTGAGGATCTGGCAGGAGTAGCGGCTGTATTGGGTATAGCAAAAGAAAATACCCAATTAACTGATGAGACAACCACGCCGCCTAGTGTTTCTAACGATTCTTCTGATAGTGCTTCTAATGAGGTCTCTCCTAATAGTGACTCTACTACTAAGAATATTCCAGATAGCAGCGCATTACCTACATCGCCTGCGCTAATTACGTCGCCGCCCAGCATAAGTGGTGAAAGTACCAATAACGCCCAAATTGAAACCACACCCACACTGCAAAAAGACGATGATATTCGTCAACGTATCAGTGGTATTTTTTCTGAAATTGAAGGTTTAAAAGCCGTTAATGTCAGCGTCACTCAAGGCGTGGTGACTTTAACTGGTGAGACACCAAACGAGAAAAAAGCCCAACAGGCTATCAATCTTACGAATCGTTTGACTGACGTCGTTACCGTAGATGACAAAATCGATCGTACTTTAGATGTACAAGACAACGTTACCACTGTATATCAAGGTCTAAAGGCTCAGGGAAAAACGCTAATCAAAGCCTTGCCGTTGCTTGTTGTCGGCATCATCCTTTTCGGTATGGTTACTTGGTTCGGCAGTTGGTTGTCCAATCGGAAGAAAATGTGGCAGCACCTGACACCCAATCCGTTCGTGGCTGAACTATTGTCACAAACGGTTAAAGTAATATTTATTATTGTCGGTTTAATTTTAGCGTTAAGTTTGATTGGTGCAGAAACCATTTTGGGAACATTACTTGGTGGCGCTGGCGTCATTGGTATCGCCGTCGGTTTTGCGGTAAAAGATACCATTGAAAACTATATTGCCTCCTTGATGCTGAGTATCCGTCAGCCGTTTCGCGCGCGTGATCAAATCGTCATTAATGGGCAAGAGGGTATTGTTGTACGCTTGACCTCAAGGGCAACTATTTTAATGACCTTAGATGGTAATCAGCTACGTATACCCAACGCTGAAGTTTTTAAAGGTACGATATTAAATTATACCAAAAACCCTGAACGCCGCTTTACCTTCGAGTTGGGCGTTGATGCTAATGATGATCCACTTGCCGCTATCAAAGTTGGCATCGATGCAATATGCACGTTAGATTTTGTCTTAGCGAAGCCCAAGGCTATTGCGATCATCACTGAGGTTGGCGACTCCAATATTGTTCTTGAATTTCAAGTGTGGGTCGACCAATCAGAAACAGACTTTTTGAAAGCGCGCAGTATTACCATTCGTGAAACTAAGCACGCTTTGGAGAATAAAGGCTTTAGCTTACCTGAACCTATTTATCGCTTACGCTTTAACAATAATTTGGAAAAAGCCTTTGAGCATATGCAAAGCAGTAATAGTATGGGTAAGGCCAGTTCTGAAATCACGGTTACGTCGGCTACCCCTGCACAGGGGGGTGAAGCAAACAATGAGAACACAGCAGTTGATGATAAAGACAAGAAACAAGCTAAAGCACGTGCAAAACAAATCTTGCAAGGAAATAATGCCAATGAGGTACTTGATACCCGCCCTGATGAAAAACTGATGGAAAAGGTTGAACAAGAGATTGCTGAGAATTCCGATGAGACTGATTTATTGGATAAAAATAGTCCGCAAGAATAGTTGTCTTATAAAAGTAGGCATAAAAAATGCAACAAAACGTATATAAGCTAATTTTATTCTAAATATACGAGAAATTATTTATGCAAATGAAACATCTGATTGTCTTCGCCTTAGTCGGTATAGTCTTCTTACTGGGTTTTAATATGATCAATAGTAGCCGTCATGAGCAGAATAGAGCGGTTGCGGTTAATAATGACCTGCCAGCACCGTCTACCGAGGCTGCTGTAAATGAGCTTGATACCAGTTCAAGCCAGTCGGTAGATGTTGCCAGCAAGCCTCTAGGTGAGCAACCTAAAGCCATAATCGATAATGCCACTACCCAAATAGATCAAGCTCAGCAAGTTGACAAAGAACGCCTTGAGCAAATGGACAGCGCGCAGTAGTAGCTCCCGTTTATATGAAGTCAGCCGCACAAAAAAAAGGCTAACGATATCGTTAGCCTTTTTTATTACATTTCAGTATTCAAATCGCGTTAGTCTTTTTTGCTATTACCGTTGCTGTTACTACGGCGCCGTTTTTTCTTAGCTGGGCTTGTATCTGCTGGGCTCGCTTCAGTTTGGTTCATCTCACTAGATTGCAATTTAGCCTTCAAATCAAAGTCAATCTGTAGCAAGTCCATATTAACACCAGCGACTTTCACTCGTACAGAGTCACCAAGCCCAAATAACGTGCCTTTGTCTTTACCGACCAGCTGTTGTTGTCTTTCATCATAGACAAAGAAGTCATCGCCAACGTTAGATATATGCACCAGACCATCAATATATAGGTCTTTTAGGGTCACGAATAGGCCAAAGTTAGTCACAGTCGTGACCACACCATCGAACTCTTCGCCGACATGATCTTTCATATAATGACATTTGAGCCATGATTCTACATAGCGTGAGGCTTTTTCAGCACGGCGCTCGGTATCTGAAGTTTGGGTGCCGGCACCCTCAAGAGAGAATTCCATGACCGGTTGCTTAGTATTAGTCACTTTGGCTTTAATCCCACGGTGCAACATTAGATCGGGATAACGACGAATCGGTGAGGTAAAGTGACTGTATTCGTCATATGCCAGACCAAAGTGACCAATATTATCAGGCGCATACTTAGCCTGCATCATAGAACGCAGCAGCATACTATGAACACTGATGGCATCAGGACGATCTTTAGTGGCTTCAATAATACGCTGATAGTCTGCTTGCGTTGGATTCTCTTCAGGGAAGCTTAAGCCAAAGTTTTTCGCATATTCATGAATACGCATCGACTTTTCGTTGTCAGGTTTGTCATGATTACGATATAGAACAGGCAGCTCGTTTTTCAGCGCAAAGTTTGCTGCACAAGTATTGGCGAGCAGCATGCACTCTTCAATAAGCTTATGGGCGTCTCCACGAGTACGCGGTAGAATAGCCGCGATACCCCCTTTTTCGTTAAACTTGATGTAAGTTTCAACGGTCTCAAATTCCATCGCATGACGTTCTTCACGCTTTTTGAGGAGAAGGTCATACAATTGATGCAGAGTATCAACAGATTTCTTAACCGCTTTATTACCAGTTAATGACTTAGGAATACTGTCATCTTTTGGATTGGCAAAGTAATCGTTTACTTGATTATAAGTCAAGCGCGCTTGTGAGTGCATCACACCAGGGTAAAAGTCGTAACCAGTGATTTTACCAGCGCGTGATACTTTAATATCAGCAACCATACACAAGCGATCTAAATCAGGATTCAATGAACACAAACCGTTTGACAGCACTTCAGGCAACATCGGAATCACGCGATGCGGGAAGTATACTGACGTACCACGCTCATAAGCTTCTTGATCGAGAGCAGAGTTTGGGGTCACATAATGGCTGACATCCGCAATAGCGACTAATACACGATAGTTACCACCGCTGCGTTTTTCAGCAAAAACAGCATCATCAAAGTCACGGGCATCTTCACCATCAATAGTAACCAAGGGTAAACCGCGTAAATCGGTACGACCTTTTAGGTCTTTATCAGTTGGCTCTTGATAGCCATCGGCTTGTTTCAGTGCCGCTTCGCTAAACTCGTAAGGAATATCGTAGTTGAGTAGCGTGGTCTCAATGATGAGCTCGCGATCATTATCGCCCGTGAGTACCTCAGTAATCTTACCAGTGGCAAATTCATGTTGGTTGGGCCAATCAATCACATCTACTTTAACAGGGTGACCGAGCTTAGCTCCCAATGCTTGTACGCTGTCATCAGTAACCGTAATCGGCTGATGATTGTTAGGGCTACCCAGCTCGACGCAATAGCCGTCTTCGTCTTGAGCAAGCGTACCAATAAACTGGTTTTGATGACGCTCCGTAACTTCAACGATACGCCCTTCGGTACGTCCACGGTTATCGGTCGACGTGCCAATAGCATTGACCTTGTCACCATTGAATACCCAGCGCATTTGTTTTTCATGCAAGAATAAATCAGGCATATCACTCAAAAGTACGAAGCCAAAGCCTTTGGCATGGGCCGACACTGTACCGCTGACGACATCTTGTTGGGTCACTGTACGATAGCGATAAGGGCGGCCGTCGCGATTAACTTGGCCATCACGGGTCATTGCTTTTAGACGATTGCCTAAAGCATCGAACTGATCAGGATCATCGATGTTAAAGGCTTTTGCCAGTTGTTGATGTGTGAGTTCACCTTGTTCTGTAATCGTGCTTAATATCAGCTCACGACTAGGAATAGGATTGTCATATTTTTGGGCTTCAGCCGAGGCGTTTGGATCATTCCAACTCATAAAATACCGTATCTGTTTTTTAAAATTATTAATAGGGACTATCTTAACACGAACAACGTAACTTGACACGAATGCCGCAGCAATATCTTGTGTCAACAGACTTATAAACATCCGCTAACCCATAGCAATGTTGTTCGATCAGTAGGTGCTATCTAGTAAGAGATATCAAACACTCTAAATATCAATATTACCAGAATTGGACTTATCCGTTATCTTTTTACTGTCCAATTCTTTTGAGACTTCAAGCACTGTAGTCTGATTCGATTTATCTAAATATTTTTGTGCTTTATCCACTTCTGTGGTCAAAGTATTGACTGTTTGCTTCATATTTTCTAGCGCTTCAATCTTATAATTACTAATCATATCCATAGTGTCATAGACATTATTGAAGGCATTTTGTAGTTTATCAAGCTCAATGGTACTACTAGTAGCTTGCTCATGAATCTCACCGGATTGGCGTTTGAGCATGGCAGAAGTGGATTCAATCAAGCTGCTGGTGGTTTTATTCAACGCTGTAATTTGGTCAAGTACTAGCTTTTGGTTGGTCATTGCTTGGGCAACGATAACCGCTGTACGTAATGCTGAGACCGTAGTAGTAGTAGCGCGGTCCACTCCTTTAATTAGCTCTAAGTTGTTTCTACGAATAGTATCAAGGGCGAGATAGCCTTGCACGTTGACTGCTAACTGGGTCAAAAAATCCGTATTTTTTTGGCGGACATAAAACAGCATTTCTTCTTTAATAATACGCGCTTTTTCAGGATCAGTGGCTTCAATCGCGTAAATTTTTTGCTCAAGCTGCTCATCGATTTTTTTACCAACGTAGACGTATTGACGAATAGATTGCATCAAGTCCCACATATTGACTTTTTCTTGTTCAATCATGGCATTGTCTTTGAGTAGCTCATCTTTACCGTTATATAAACTGGTCACTACCGCATTGATATGTGATTGTGCTGACTCATATTGGCGAAAGTAATCTTGTACTTTATTGCCATAAGGAATCAAACCAAACAATTTACGTGAGCTGGTCAGCTCTTTTTTGCTGGGATCTAAGTCCTCTACAATACCACGCAGCTCAGTCAGCGATTTGGCAATTGGCGAATTATCAAATAAGCTGTCATTAAGGCTTTTAGCGGGTAGCTCTAACATTCGGTTAGAGATTTGCGCGGATTCACGTATCTCTTTATTACCTAAATTATGGATAGATTGAACGTTTTCTTTAAATTCAGGGCTGTGAACAGAGTTAGTAATGACGTGATCTACAAAGGCATCAACTTTAGCATCGAGCTCTGGAATTTGGCTTTCATCTAGCGTGACCATCTGATCCGCCTCACTTTTTTGTACTTCTTTTACTGCGGCGGGTGGGGTTAGTGACATGCTTGGGACACTGGAATTTTCTGGTGGGGTCAATTCTTGCATAAAGTTTCCTATAATTATTAAAATATGGGCTGTTTTTTTTGATTTTTACGAATGCTGAGTATGTTTGGTTTTACGAAAGCTATTTTTATATTAAAAGCCGAGCACTCTTGATTTATAGATAGTATTAATTTAAGCAAATTAATAATTTAAACTGAACCACTCAAATTGAATACAGTGATAGTTGGTTTAATGGTAGTAGATGAATATTAACCAATGATTAAGATTACCGTGTTCTTAGGTGCTAATGAAGGTTGGTTTTGTAAAGCAGTGCCAGATAGAAGTAGCGCCACATAAAGGTTATACAATAATGAAAACCCCTAAGTACAAGCCAGATAGCAAAAAACCATCAATATCCCGCAGCATATTGATGGTCAAAAAATACAAATACGTGGTTGTGGTGGCTAAAACTGCCGTCTGTCTATTTTTTCTTCGTAGGCCCTAGTAGCATACCCATTTGTCGACCTTCCATTTTTGGGTATTGTTCGACGTTTGAGATATCAGCGGTATCTTCAATGATGCGATCGAGCTGCTTACGACCGATATCTTGATGCGCCATCTCACGACCACGGAAACGGATACTAATTTTAACTTTGTCTTGGTCTACTAAGAAACTGACGATTTTTTTCAGTTTGACCTGATAATCGGCTTCTTCAGTACTAGGACGCAGTTTCATCTCTTTGAGCTGAGTTTGCTTTTGGTTCTTCTTAGCTTCTTTAGCCTTTTGCTTTTGATCATAGAGAAAATGCTTATAATCCATGATTTTGCATACTGGTGGCTTGGCATCAGGGACTAATTCAACCAAATCTAGATTGTCTTCACGGGCCGCTTTCATCGCGGTATCGATATCGACCACGCCCATTTGTTCGCCATCTTCTTTGACCAGACGGACTTCTTTGACGCTAATATCTTCGTTGATGTTCAAACGGTTTGACTGTTTAATAGGTATTACTCCTGAGCTGTTTTTTGATTGTGTCGGCCTTTTTCGGCGACGGCTGTCTCTACTAATGCAATAAATTCAGCAACGCTCATGACGCCTAGGTTTTCACCTTCGCGGGTTCGGACGTTAACGCTGCCTGATTCGACTTCTTTATCCCCTAATACTAGCATATAGGGAATACGTTCTAATGTTTTCTCTCGTATCTTAAATCCAATCTTTTCGTTACGCAAGTCACTAATGGCACGTAAACCTGCTTTTTTTAACTCACTAACAACATTTTCACAGGTTTCGGCTTGTTTATCAGTAATATTCATTACTACCACTTGTTGCGGTGCCAGCCATACGGGCATCCAGCCGGCATAATGTTCGATGAGCATACCAATAAAGCGTTCGAACGACCCTAAAATGGCACGGTGCAACATAATAGGCACTTCACGCTCGCCGTGCTCATTAACGAACTCGGCATCAAGGCGCTCGGGCATATTAGGATCGACTTGAATGGTACCGCATTGCCAAACACGACCTAAGCAGTCCTTAAGACTAAATTCGATTTTAGGACCATAAAAAGCGCCTTCGCCCGGTAAATAATCCCAATCAAGTCCTGAATTATCAAGCGCATCCGCAAGCGCTTTTTCGGCAAAGTCCCAAGCTTCTTCGCTACCCACGCGTTTTTCAGGACGGGTAGACAGCTTCATAATAATGTCTTCGAAGCCAAAATCATCATAGACATCAAGGGTTAGTTTAATGAAGTCGGCCACTTCTTGTTGAATTTGCGCTTGAGTACAAAAGATATGTGCATCATCTTGAGTAAAACCCCGTACGCGCATCAAACCATGTAGCGAGCCTGACGGTTCATTACGGTGACAGGAACCAAATTCGGCCATCCGCAGTGGTAGATCACGATAAGATTTTAAGCCTTGATTAAATACTTGTACGTGACAAGGACAGTTCATCGGCTTTACCGCGTAATCACGGCTTTCACTAGAGGTAGTGAACATATTGGTCGAATAGTTGCCCCAGTGACCAGAACGCTCCCACAAGCTACGATCAACGATTTGTGGCGTTTTAATTTCTTCATAGCCGTTATCATTTTGTACTTTGCGCATATATTGCTCAAGTACTTGATAAATCGTCCAACCATTAGGATGCCAAAACACCATGCCTGGCGCTTGTTCTTGCATATGGAATAGATTTAACGCTTTACCAATTTTACGGTGATCGCGTTTTTCTGCTTCTTCGATACGCTGGATATAAGCTTTTAGCTGTTTCTTATCTGCCCAAGCTGTGCCATAAATACGCTGTAATTGCTCATTCTTGGCATCACCGCGCCAATAAGCACCGCTCATTTTAGTCAGTTTAAAGACTTTCAAAAACCGAGTATTCGGTACATGTGGGCCACGACACATATCGACATATTCTTGATGATAATATAACCCAAAGGCATCTTCGCCAGGCATGTCATTAATCAGCTTGAGCTTATAATCTTCGCCGCGTGCTTTGAATATATCAATAACCTCATCACGTGGGGTTATTTTCTTAACAACATCATAGTCCTGTTTGATCAGCGCCATCATACGCTTCTCGATAGCTTCCATGTGTTCAGGGGTAAATGGGGTTTCACTATAGATGTCATAGTAAAAACCATCATCAATTACCGGACCGATAACCATTTTTACATCAGGATAAAGCTGTTTAACAGCATGACCCAGTAGGTGCGCACATGAATGACGAATAATATCGACACCATCATCATCTTTCGCAGTAACGATTTCAACCTTGGCATCAGCAATAATAGGATCAGATGCATCCACTAAATGCCCATCTACGCGACCAGCGACTGTTGCTTTAGCAAGTCCCGGTCCAATACTTTGCGCCACTTCCATGACCGTAGTGTTGCCTTCGAATTCTTTTACGCTACCATCGGGTAAAGTAATCGCTACCATAATCTATTCACCTATTTTGAGTCTGTTGGCAGTGATGATTGCAACCATCAATCATATGACCGTAAGACCACATAAATTATAACCACTCATTGCGGTATGTTGTGAGCTAATAGCATGACTTAAATATGCTTAATGAATACTATAGATAGTTACTCGTCTCAGTTATGAGTAATTACCACAGTATCAAACACAGCGACCCACCCTTTAAATACAGTTAACTGACAGTGCCGTTAAGTCATGCTATAAAAGCAGCTATTATAGCAAAAACTGTCTATAAACACTAGATAGCAAGGGCTAGCACAATGTTTTTCATCTTTGTACTGCTCATCTTTATATAATATAGGGCATACATGCCAGTCAACTATCTATATAAAGCATTGGAATAAGAAATGGTTAGCGGATTCCATGTGTTAGCGGTTTCTATATTCGGCTTCTATATATAGGTACTAGCGTTATATAGGTACTAGCGTTGTGGTTATCAATACCTTCTATTATTGATGGTATAAAAAATTAAGTTTCGCTTCTAAGGCACTGATAAAAATAGAAGTATTATATTATTTGGAAATAACCTTAAAAACAGCTCACAAACCCCTTGACCCTCACATCAAACTGCGTATAATACGCCCCTATCGGAACGGAGCAGCTTTAGATTATTTGGTTTACCGAATGAGATTAAAGAGTGGCTAGATTGGGGAATGAAGTTTAAAT
>Ga0307486_1000122_pt1 | contig 87763 bp, 73 predicted proteins | sample CBIW02metaG_FD_203663 | JGI IMG/M metagenome (GOLD analysis project Ga0307486, IMG submission 203663) | Sea-ice brine microbial communities from Beaufort Sea near Barrow, Alaska, United States - CBIW 0.2 | ecosystem: Environmental > Aquatic > Marine > Coastal | place: USA: Alaska | collected... | reverse complement strand
GTCGAGGTACCCATAACCGAGGATACCGGAATGAGCGTTCACTTAGCTTGCAACGGCCTTTACGCGGGTAAAATCGGTTTTCAGGAGACACTCAGGCCGGAGTCTGAGGCGACTATCCGCCAGCTGAATCGCGAGGGCTATACCCTTTACCTGCTCAGCGGCGATACGCGCAACGCATGCCTTGATTTGGCCGAACGCCTTGGAATTTCGCCCGCCCATGTTCTTTCCGGCTATTCCCCCGAGCAGAAGCACCGTTTTATCGAGACTCTCGAGAAGCAAACTAATGTGGTATTCGTAGGTGACGGCCTCAACGATGGCCTCGCTCTGGCGGGCGCCAGGCTTGGCATTGCCGTCGGTAATGCCGCGTCTGCCACCGGTGCAGCAGCGGCCGTTTACCTGACCGAGAGCATCGCCAAAGTGCCTGCCACTCTGCAGTTCGCGCGACGAGCTCGAAAGCTTATGCACCAGAACCTGTTCTGGGCAGTAGGTTACAACGCTGTAGTGATCCCACTAGCCGTTATCGGCTGGGTTCAGCCCGTCATTGCGGCCATTGCCATGTCACTCAGCAGCGTATGTGTTTTGGCTAACAGCTTGCGTATGCAGAAGGCGGTGTCTGGTGATGATCCGAATAGCCCTTTAACGCCCGGATGTTCAGCGCTGAGATAGGCCGGCACTGACTCTTGGCTTTTAAAGCGTTCGCATCGAGTCGCGAGAGAAAATGCTTCAACACTCGGTTGAATTCTACAGTCTTTTCAATGTTTGGAAGATGGGCCGCGTCATTGATGACGCAGAGCGTCGAGCCCGTGATGTGGTCGTGTATGAGTTGCGCCTCACTGGTGGTTTGCTGCTAGAAGATAACTGGAAGGAGTTTTCTGTACAAGCGTAAGCTCATGTTCAGACGAGTCTTTCCCAATATGCCGGTTACGTCAACTAAACACGGTAGGGCTGCTGACATCCAGCGATTCCAAGACATCTCTCAGATTTCCAAAACGCGCTAGGTTTATAATTAAATGTCTTCGTGAAAAGGCTAATCGGGACGGGTGCATAGGTTAGTGAGAAATGAAATTTAGGCACTGAACAAGGCGGATTATTTTTTCAGTATATTGTCAGGGCACTCGACAGTTAATTTGATCTGTCTGGCGAGATGAAAAATAACGAAAAAATGGAGGCGCGGGTCGGAATCGAACCGGCGTTAACGGAGTTGCAGTCCGCTGCATGACCACTCTGCCACCGCGCCTGATAAAGCCTCTTGGCTTTGTGCTCTCAAGTGGGGTGAGAGACTTTTGAAGCATTTTCTCTGATTTATCCAGAAAAATTGGAGCGGGAAACGAGATTCGAACTCGCGACCTCAACCTTGGCAAGGTTGCGCTCTACCAACTGAGCTATTCCCGCAAATGTTGTCGTAAGTTGTTGCCCGACAACGGAAGCGAATTATACGGATCTTTCCTCGAGCGTCAACAACCTGATGAAAAAATATCGGTAGATGCTGCAGGGGACAAGGATTTTCTGGTTAGCCTTAGAGAATACTAGCGTGGGTAACCGGTAATCCGGCGAATGGTTTTTTCAGCTGCGGATAGATTTTCAGATATACCTCGCTCTACAGCTGTTGGCAAAGCACCGTGACTAGCCGCATCTGGTGGGTTCGTTGTTATCGAGTTTCAGGGTTGTGCGGACTGTTGCATCCGCTGGTTCAAATCGCGCCAACGAGACAGTTTGTCGGCCTCGCCTATACGTTTGTTTTGGCCTGCTTTGTTGGACCAAAGGCCGCTACCGTTGAAGCTGTAAACGGGCTCAAGATCCGATCGTTGTGAGGCAAGTTTAATGTCGTTTATCAGGTTGTCCAGAATCAGTGGGTCGGCATCCGGGCGTGGATACCAGGCCAGAACCATGTGCGCTTGATTTAGCTCCAGAGCTTTGACATACACAATTCGTAGCTGCTCGTCGGGCACACCCATGGAAAGCAGGGTCTGGTATTTGGCAATGGAAAAATCCTCGCAGTCACCGGCGTTGGTGGTCAGAAGTTCCACCGGCGTGGCCCAATAATCTTCTTCGCCCCAGTGTTCAATGTCGCTGACAAAGCGCGCCTGGTTGAAAAACGAATTTACCAGGCGTAACTTTCGGTCTATCGGGGCTCTACTGGCCAGCAGTTGCAGGCGCTGATAATTCTGCAGGCGCTGGTAGGCTTCTTCACCAAACTCGGTGCGCACATAGCTCATCAATTTATCGGTGAGCTCTAACGCGTTCCCAACCGAGCCGAGTGTGGCCGTCAGTAAAATTGCCCACAACCAAGAGCGGCCATCAAGAAGCCGGCGCAGCGCCGATATTGTGGCTGCGGGTAACGAAGCGCGGTTTTGGGGCGCTAGAATCAATCTTATCAACCTCCATTGCGCAAATTGCGGCGTAACTGCTCAAGCCTTTCGCGTATTTCGGCTCGTCGTTTTTCGTCCGTAGGTGTAGTGGGAGCGCTTGTAGATTGTGAAAGTGCGGGCTGCGTAAGTGTCGGTGGCGTGTACGCAGACCCTGGGCTTTGCGTTTCATCGGCAACGGCGCTGAAACCACTGCGGTTGTCAATTTCTGGAAAATACAAATTTTCCAGCTTACCTGAGCGCTCAATGATGATCCGTGCAGGGTAGACCGAGCGTAGTGTTGCGTTGCCAGGCAGGGTGTCGCCCACTAGGTAGGCGTCGGTGTTATTGCGATCGTCTTCAATCAGCGCACTGCCAGAAAAGTCGCCGTCGGCAGCCAAAACGCCCCGTAGGATCAGTTGTAGATTGGTTTCGGGCAGATTCTCTGTGCTTTGTTGAACGCTCGTATCATCGGACTGTGCATTGCCAAACAGCTGAAGATTGGACAACGAAATCTGTGGAATTTGCTTTTGCGTCGGGGCTGAGCCCGTGCTGACGGCTGCGATAACGCCGCCCCCGACCAACTCCTGTTGCCACACGCCCCAAGCTTGCCAGGCCGTAGATGCTAGCAATAATACTGCCAGCGCAAGGGAGGCCGCCGTTATAAGATGTTTCGAATCCAGGCGCATGTGTTGTTCCGGCTAAGACAGGTTTGGCAGATAACACCAACAGGTTACCAGAGAGCCACCGATTAATGGCAGTATAGAACATCGGGTGATTCAGCCGGCTTGCCCGCTATGGTAGACTTTAGCCTTGTTTTATCGGCACGCCGACCAGCAGCGAGAAACGTCGTGAGTTCAGAAATCCAACAACTGCCGCACAACAATAATAGCGCTTCCAGCAGGCTGCCGTTTTCGTTTGCGAAACGCAACGGCGTGATTGTGACCCGTGCAGGTAACGGCGAAACGATTATTCTGGTGCGCCCCGGCTCTTCCCACATGGCGCTGGCCGAAGCCAACCGTCTGTGCGGAGGGCGCGCCCGTTTTGCCACCGTTGAGGCGGACCAGTTCGATCAAGCCCTGAACGACGCTTACCAAAAAGACTCTACCGCTGCCATGCAAATGGTCGAAGGTATTGGTGACGATATGGATTTGGCGTCGTTAGCGGATTCGGTGCCAGAGACCGAAGATCTGCTGGAGCAGGAAGGCGATGCGCCCATTATACGCCTGATCAACGCAATACTGACCGAAGCAGTAAAAACGGGCGCCTCAGATATTCACATTGAAACCTATGAAAAACATTTGATAGTGCGCTTCCGTGTAGACGGCGTGCTGCGCGAAATTGTGCAGCCCAAGCGTGCATTAGCGCCTTTATTGGTGTCGCGCATCAAGGTTATGGCCAAACTCGACATTGCCGAAAAGCGTGTTCCCCAGGATGGCCGCATTGCGCTGCGGGTTGCGGGTAGGGAAGTGGATATCCGCGTGTCGACCATGCCCTCGGCGGCCGGTGAAAGGGTGGTGCTGCGATTGCTCGACAAGCAAGCTGGCGCTATACGCCTGGAATCTCTGGGTATGGGCGGCGACGACCTGAAAAAACTGCGCAAGCTAATCTATCGCCCCTACGGCATTTTGCTGGTAACAGGCCCAACCGGCTCCGGTAAATCCACAACGTTGTACGCGGCGTTGCAGGAAATAAATGACCGCAGCCGCAATATTCTAACGGTGGAAGATCCCATCGAGTACAACCTGCCCGGTATTGGCCAGACCCAAGTCAATACTAAAGTGGACATGACCTTTGCCCGTGGCCTGCGCGCAATTCTGCGGCAAGACCCTGACGTGGTGATGATTGGTGAAGTGCGAGACCTTGAAACGGCGGAAATTGCGGTTCAGGCGAGTTTGACTGGCCACCTGGTGTTCTCCACTTTGCACACCAACTCTGCGGTGGGTGCGATTACGCGAATGATGGACATGGGCATCGAACCTTTTCTAATTTCATCAAGTATTGTGGGCATTGTGGCCCAGCGCTTGGTGAGAGTGCTTTGCTCCGAGTGCCGTGAAGCCTATAAACCGACACCCGAGCAATGCGATTTTTTACAGCAGGATTCAGACAATCCGCCGACTATATTCCGGGCCAAAGGTTGCGCGCAGTGTAACGATTTAGGCTATCGAGGTCGTGTCGGTATTTACGAAACCGTAGGAATTACTGAGCGCATCAGTGCGCTAATCCACCAGCGCGCTGGTGAGCGGGATTTGGAAAAGGAAGCCCGCTTGCACAGCCCGAGCATCCACGCAGACGGTGTAGCCAAGATTTTGGCGGGCATCACCAGCGTGGAAGAAGTGCTGCGCGTTACCCACCGGAACCAATAAATCATGCCGGCTTTTGAATACAAGGCGCTGGACGCTCGCGGAAAACAGACGCAAGGCGTACTTGAAGCCGATGCACCACGGGCGGTACGGCAGCAGCTGCGAGAAAAAGGGTTGACGCCACTGGCGGTAGAGCCTGCTGTGGAAAAACCGGGGCGAGGCCCCTCATTGAGTGGCCGAGGCTCCCTAAGTGCAGCAGATCTGGCCTTGGTTACGCGGCAAATGGCGACTTTGATCCAGTCCGGAATTCCCATAGAACAGACCCTGAGTGTCACCTCAAAACAGTCGGATAATCCACGTATTCGCAGTATGTTAATCGCCATTCGCGCCAAGGTGATGGAGGGTTATAGCTTCGCCGATAGCCTGGGAGAGTTCCCGCGGGCTTTTCCGCGGCTGTTCTGCTCAACCGTGGCTGCTGGCGAACACGCCGGCCACCTTGACCTGGTACTGAACCGGCTCGCGGACTACACCGAAAGTCGCCAGGAAGCCCGTCAGAAAATTCAGTTGGCAGCTATTTACCCGATTATTCTGAGCGTAGTCGCCATCTCCATTGTGGTGTTTTTGCTCACCTATGTAGTGCCAGACATCATTGCTGTGTTTGTGCGCCAAGGGCAGCAGTTGCCATTGCTGACGCGGGTCATGCTCGCCATGTCGGATTTTTTGCTGAGCTACGGTATCTATCTGCTAATGGCTCTGGGCGCTGGGCTGGTGGCGTTTCGCTTTGCTATGGGCAAACCGGCGTTTCGCTTGCGCGTGCACAAGCGTCTTCTGCACCTGCCGCTACTGGCAGGCATGGTGCGGGGCGTTAACACGGCCCGCTATGCAAGTACCCTGAGTATACTGACCACCAGTGGTGTGCCGCTGGTAGACGCCATGCGCATCGCTGGCGAAGTGCTCGGCAACGACTATTTGCGCCAGCAACTGAAAGACGCTGCGCGCAAAGTCAGTGAGGGCGGGGCACTGCACCGGGCCCTGGACCAGAGCGGCTATTTTCCGCCGATGATGCTTCATATGATTGCCAGCGGTGAAACCAGTGGCGAGCTAGACAGCATGCTGGAACGCACGGCTAGAATGCAGGAAAACACCCTGCAGGCAAAAATGGCCGCCATTGTCGGCCTGTTTGAGCCATTGATGCTGTTGCTGATGGGTGGAGTGGTGCTAATTATCGTGATGGCCATTATGCTGCCGATTCTGAATATGAGTAACCTAGTGGGCTAAATTATCAATGCTCTTGAAGCGCAATCCAAACAGACCCATAACCAAGGACACGAATATTATTATGAAGCGTTCGAACTCTACCGATATTCGCCACAACCGAGGCTTCACCCTTATTGAAATTATGGTGGTGATGGTCATTCTTGGTTTATTGGTCGCCATTGTGGCGCCCAACATCATGGGCCGTAGTGACCAAGCCAAGGTCACAGTAGCGCAGACCCAGCTTAGCAATATTGGTAATGCCCTGGATTTGTATCGCCTTGATAACAGCCGTTACCCGTCAACCCAGCAAGGGCTTGAAGCCTTGGTTACAAAGCCCGCGGGCAGTCCGGAGCCGAAAAACTGGAACGCCGACGGCTACCTGAAAAACGTTCCAGAAGACCCTTGGGGCACGCCTTACCAATATGTTAGCCCGGGCACGGAAGGCGATTATGACCTTTACTCGTTGGGTTCAGACGGCCAAGAAGGCGGTGAAGGCGACGCTGCGGATCTCAGTATATGGAACACCAAAGGCTGATACACCGTGCCACGTAACTCTGTCCAGAACGGCTTCACTCTGATAGAAATATTGGTGGTGTTGGTTATCATTGGCCTAATGGCGGCCCTGGCGGTGTTCACTATGGGCGGCAGTTCCCAGCAGCGTGAGCTGGAAGTCGAGGTTCAGAGTCTGTACTTATTAATGCAGGTGGTGTCCGAGCAAGCCGTGTTGAACAATCTGGAAGCGGGTTTGGTGATAGATACTGACACCTATCAGTTTGTGGTGTTCGATGATGAAAACCAGGCTTGGGAAATCAGTCCGGAACGGCTGTTTCAGGCCCACGACCTGCCACCTTGGTTGTCATTGGATGCAACCGTGGCGTCTGAAGCTCCACGCTTAACGAATGACAACAAAGAGTTACAGCCGAGTATTGTATTTTTTTCTAGCGGGGAAAGCACCGCTTTCGACATCGAGCTGATGGTGAAGGGCCAGGCATCTCCCCCCCATCGTTTGTATTCTGACGGTATTGCACTCATACATTGGCAAAAGCCCGGCGCTGAGCCGGAGGGTCTATGAGGCGGTCACGGGGCTTCACTTTGATTGAAGTGCTTGTGGCCCTTCTAATTTTTGGTTTGATTGCAACCGCGGCGGCGGAAGTGGGCAGCCAGTATATCGCCAGTTACGAGCGTGTTCGCGACAAAACTCTAGCGGCGTGGTTGGCGGAAAATCGAATCAACGAAATACGGCTGGAAACCCGTTTACCAACTACCAGTGAAGTCGCCGACGACAGAGAGTTCGGGCCTTATCGCTGGCAGGTGATCACTCGTGTAACAGCCACCGCAGACGCCAGCATACGACGCGTTGAAGTGAGTGTTGGCCGTTACCGTAACGAGTCTTCGGACCCTGATACTGTTCACAGTCTGGCGGCTTTTGTGGGTGAAAAATGATGGCCGGCCAGCGCGGCTTCACGTTAATGGAAATGCTGATAGCCGTTACCATTACCGCAGTGATTGGGCTGGGCGTTTGGCAGGTTTTAAACGGCGTGATCAACGCCCGTGACCGGGTAGACGAAGTTGCCGATGAGTTCGCAGCGCTTCAGCGCACCATGCTGTTGTTTGAACGAGATGTGAACCAGGCTATCAATCGCCCGGCGAGGGATATTTTTGGTGACGTTCAGCCCGCAATGACCAGTCTTAGCGAACCTTTCAACCTGCTATTTACCCGTCAGGGCTGGCGTAACCCTCTAGGTCAGCGCCGCAGCGAACTGCAGCGCGTGGCATGGGAATACGATGGCAATGCACTGGTGCGTAGTTACTGGCCAGCGGTGGACCAAGGCCAGGAAGACAATCGTAGGCAAGCGCAGGTGCTGGACGGGTTAAAAACGTTCAAACTGCGTTTTCTGGACAAAGACCTGCAGTGGCAGGACAACTGGCCGGTGCAGGATCCGTCTACCGGCGCTAAATCGCTCGCGCTGCCTGCGGGTCTGGAGTTGACCATAGAGCACGACCGTTTTGGCACGCTGGAGCGCCTCTTCGTACTGACAGATTTCGATGCAGGCAAGGCTCAAGCCGACCTGAGTCGTCCCGTTGAAGGTGGTTCCACTGACAGCGCTGCTGATAATGATGAAGAGTCGGCTCTAACAGGTGTCCAATGATGCGCCACAGTAACGCTTCCTCGAAGTGCGGGACACAGCAGGGTGTGGCATTAATCATGGTGCTGCTAGCGATGGCACTGGTGGTTATACTGGCAACCGGGATGACACGCCAACAAAGCCTTCGAGTGTTCAAAGCAGGGCATTATTTGGCCCAGCAGCAAGGGCTGAGTGTGGCTTTGGGTGCAGAAGCGTTCGCCCGCCAGATACTGATCAAAGACCACGACGAAGACAAAGAAGCCGGAACGCCAATCGACAGTCTGGACGAATTCTGGGCGGCCAACTCCGTTGTACTGCCTTTAGATGACGGTGGCGTAGCCGAGATACAGCTGGACGATTTGGGAGGCAGGCTAAATCTGAACGATCTGATTGGTGCGGATAACGAGCCAGACCCTGTCAGCCGGGAACGCTTGGACCGATTACTGCAGAACCTTCAGATAACCGGCCTGAAAGCCGATGTGTTCATTGATTGGGAGGATGCCAACGACCAGACCATCAGTGCTTTTGGCGCCGAAGACGGTCAATATCTGCTGGCGCAGCCCGGTTACCGGGCGGGCAATCAGAAATTTGCCAGCGTAACCGAGTTACGCCTGCTGGAAGGCATGACCGAAGAAGCTTATCAGACGCTTCGGCCCTTCGTAGCGGCGCTGCCGGTCAGCGGCCTGGGTATCAATGTAAACACCGCCAGCGCGGAAGTGTTACGAACCCTGCATGCGGATTTGAGTGCAGCCCAAGTGAATGCGGTAATTGACCTGCGAAAAGAACAACGCTTCGAGAACATCAAAGATTTTCTGGCGTTGCCGCAATTTTCCGGTCTAGGCTTGAGACCAGAGGGCCTGACGTTGCAGACCCAATTTTTTGAGGTTGTTGCAAGAATTACCTACGATAAGCGAGTTGTACACATGGTTAGCACTGTTTACCGCGACCCGGAGGGTAAGGTGTCTACGTTGCACCGGGACACAGGGCAAAAAAACCGAATTACCAAAGCGCCGTTTACCATTTTGGAAGGATAACCATGTCTTATCGCCTATACGTGCGGTCGGTTTCAGGCTTTGCGACTGTAGAGCAGCAGCCAAGCGAACGGCGTTACAGTTGGGCGCTGCTGGACAGTGCCGGCCATTGCCAGGCCAGAGGCGAAGCCGATAGTCAGGAGGACATCGAGCAAACGCTGGCGCAGAACGCTATTGAACGCAGCCTCCTGATTGGGTTGATTCCCGGTGACGAGGCGGCATTTTGTTTGGCCAGTATACCCGCAAAACAACAGCGGTTTATTGCCCAAGCACTGCCTTATGCAGTTGAAGAACAGCTAGCGCAGGATATAGAAACCCTGCATCTGGCGCTTGGTAACCGCGGCAACCAGGGTTATCTTGTGGCCGCGATTGATCGTGAGCGCATGGCCCACTGGTTCAGTGTGTTCAGCGGTTGGCGCGATCTTACCTTGAGTGGCATATACGCCGACGCATCGCTGCTCCCGCCCAGGGCCGACGGTTGGAGCGCCTGTATGGATGGCGAGGTGACTATGCTGCTGGGCCCGGCCGGTGAGTGGTTAAGTGTGCAAACCGTTAATTTGAGCATGTTCCTGCAAACACTGGCAGTGCCCGGCAGCGGTGAGGCTATGGCTTTGACGTTGTATCTCGCGGGGCAGACGGGCGATGAGCCGTCTTTACTTATGGAGGACAGGGTCGCTCAAGATGGAATAGAGATTACTACTGAACATTCCGAGCGCTTGCCAGTGGAACTATTAGCGCTGTCTCACCAACGCCAGAGTGCAGGCGCCATTAATCTGTGCCAGGGCAATTTTGCCGCTGGCCCGGCGAAAAAAAGTGCCTTGGCGCCTTGGCGGCCTTTGATTCTGGTAGCGGCGGCCTGGCTGGTGCTTCAACTGTCTTTGGACACAGGGCTGGGTTGGTACTATCAACATCAGGCCGACAATCTGAATGCACAGGCCATGAATGTGTACCAACAGGCGTTTCCAAACGACCGGCGCACCCACCCCGGCAACGTGCGCAGGGTGGTCGAAGGCCAGCTCAAACGAAACGCTGACAGCGGCCCAAGTCTGAATTTTATAACCCTGATGAAATTTACCGGCCAGCAGTATGCGGCTGTTTCTGGCAGCAAGGGTATTCGCTTCAACTCACTGAATTACAACCAGGCCCGCGGTGAGCTGATAGTCGATTTACGAGCAGACAGTTACGACCTGATGAGCCAATTGCGCAACGGGCTCGCGGCACAGGGGCTGGATGCGCAAATTGGCTCGGTGGTGAACGAAGCCGGTGAAATTCGCGGGCGTTTAACGGTTTCAGGAGGTTAAACGATGCTGGAAAAATTGAAAAACCAGGCCGGTGTTCGCAAACTTCAGGTGCAGTATCTGCAACTTCCCCCTCGCGACCAGAAAGCCCTGCGATGGCTAGTGGTTGCCGTACTGGCGGGTTTTTTGTACTTCGCACTGTGGCTGCCCGCTACCCATTATCACGATCGCGCGCAGGCATCTCGTGATAACGCCGCCCAGCTACTCGTCTGGATGAACGGCAACGCTGCCAGTATAAGCACGCTAGCGGGAGCGAGCCGTATTGATGCTGACGCAGACACCGCTATCGAAAAACCAACAGATAGCCGCGCGTTGATGGCCCTGGTCACCCGTTCGGCACGGGAGTCCGGGCTGGTGTTGCAGCGCTTTGAGCCTAGTGGTGATAGCTCTGTTCGTATATGGATGGATAACGTACCCTTTTCCGATGTGGCCGCCTGGCTGGAAACCCTGAGTGTCGAAAATGGTGTTTTAATAGATCAGGCGGCGCTGGAAAAGACCGCCGAAGGGGGCAAGGTAACAGCCCGTTTGACACTTGGCCTCTAATCGCCCTGCCAGCGTAAAACTGAACGGAATGAAACAGCTTCAAATCAATTAATGACGGGAGACCTTGTGTCTAACTCAGCAGATTACGACTTGATTGTGATAGGCGCCGGCTCTGGTGGCGTTCGATTCGCCCGCATGTCCGCCCAGCGCGGTGCGCGGGTAGCGGTGGTGGAATCGCGTTACCTGGGTGGCACCTGCGTGAATGTGGGTTGCGTGCCAAAAAAACTGTTTGTTTATGGTGCCCACGTTCACGATGAACTGGAAGACGCCGCCGGCTACGGCTGGCAGGTGCCTCTTGCCGACGTAAAATTCAACTGGCCCACATTGCTCGCAAATAAAAACACCGAGATCGAGCGCCTGAACGGCATTTACGGACGCCTGTTAGAAAATGCTGGCGTAACCGTTATTAATGGCAGTGCCCGCTTGAGCGGTCCAAATACCGTGGTGGTAGACGACAAAAGCTACAGCGCCAAACACATTACCGTTGCCACTGGGAGTTGGCCCGTGGTGCCTGACATTCCCGGCAAAGAGCACCTGCTGACGTCCAACGAAATGTTTTTCTTGCCGGAACTTCCACAGCATGCAGTCGTTTGGGGCGGTGGTTACATAGCCGTGGAGTTTGCCGGTATTCTGGCTGGCCTTGGCGTTAAAACCACACTGCTGTACCGCGGCGATCTGTTTCTTCGTGGCTTTGATGACGATATCCGCACATTTACAGCCCAAGAGATGGCGAAGAAGGGCGTAGATTTGCAGTTTAACGTCACCATCGAATCGGTAGCCGGCGTAAACGGCGATTATTCAGTGCTATTGAGCAATGGAGAAACACTTAAAACCGGGCTCGTTATGGCAGCGACCGGACGCCGCGCACTGGTTGACGGCCTTGGGCTGGCTGAGCTTGGCGTGGCGATGAATAACTCAGGCCATGTGGTGGTAAACGACTATTTTCAGACGGAAGTGCCCTCAATCACCGCGCTGGGTGACGTGATTGGCACCCCCCAGCTGACCCCGGTCGCTTTGGCCCAGGCGATGGTGCTGTCACGCAGATTGTTTGGCGACGGTGAAGGCGAAATGGACTATGCGGCGATTCCTACCGCGGTTTTCTGCCAACCGAACATCGGCACCGTTGGTTTGACTGAACAGGAAGCGCGCTTGGCCGGGCATAGCCTGCGAGTTTACCGCTCGGAATTCAGACCCATGAAGTACATCTTAAGTGGGCGAGATGAGCGCTGCATGATGAAACTGGTGGTCGATAAACGCACAGACAAAGTGCTGGGCGCTCACATGGTGGGACCAGACTCCGGTGAAATCACCCAGGGCCTGGCTGTTGCGATCAAGGCCGGGGCCACCAAAGCGCAATTTGACGCAACGATGGGCATTCACCCAACGTCAGCGGAAGAGTTTGTAACCATGCGTGAGCCGGTGCTGGTCGATCCTGACTGACAATCAAGGCGAAATCAAAACGCTGGCTCTGGCGAACGGAGCTGGCGTTTTTTATTTTTACTGCAAAACTTCATCACGCCATTCTTTTCGATGACCCGAAGGCCCGAACCGCGCTTTCAGCGCACGAGTGATATCTCAGCATTCCAGGGCGTTGCCCAATACTACGATCTTGACACTCCGGTTATTCAGCGCATGAAGCGCATTATCTATGAGATGGAGGTGGCGTTTTGGCAAACCGACACCGCCGTGCAAACCGATTTGGTCGAGCATGGCTTTCGACGTCTACAGGAAGTGAACGGGCGGACGAGCGTCTCTGCGCAGTGTTATCTCCGGTTCTTCGATAGCGTTGAGCAGACTCTGAATGCTCATGATTCGGGGGAGTTGTTTCCACTTGATGCTCTGCTGAGTCGTTGCGAGTCCTCCAGAGCCGTCACCACCGCTTCGAAAGCGGATGCTCATACACCAAGTGACGTTCGTGAGGTGGATCTCGAAGCGGTTCTATCAGCCATTGACCGAGGCAAGCGCGTGGTTTTCGTCGATGTGCGCGAGCCGAGTGAATTCCATGAGCAGCATATACCGGGCGCCCTGAATATTCCTATTCGCGATCTAAATGAAACCACGCTGAGTCAGATCGGTCCGGCGGATTATGTGGTCAGTTACTGCGTCAAGGACTTCAGAGGCTATGAAATGGCCAAATTGCTTGCCCGGGCTGGAGCTCAAAACTCCGTGATCATGAATCCTTACGGCCTCAAGGGCTGGATGAGCTCGGGCTTACCGGTGGCTGGCCAGAGAGCATTGGCTCGGGACGAGGCCAGTCGACAACTTACAGACTGTGCAGCAACCGGACACTGTTTGAAGAGGTAATGTGCGATGGATCGCAGAAAAATTTCATATCTTATAACATCGATGATATTTCTGGTGCCTTTGGGTTTGTGGCTACTTACCACTGGTAACCCGTTATTTTATTTCCTCGAAGACACCCCCCCGGGGCAAGGGCTTTACGTTATCTCTAAAGGCTTTGCACTGCTGGCGCTGAGTCTTTTCTGGTTTCAGTGCGTAGCGGCTCTTACAAAAAGCACGCCGAACATTGCCGGATTTTTCCGATTATCTCCCCGCGCTCACAAACTCATTGGCAGTACATTGCTGGCACTGATCCTGGCTCACGTCTTTCTCTTTTTTTACGCGGTTTCCCTGCGTAGCGGGCATTTCGCATTCGGTGTGCTCATACCAAGCTTCAGTCATGGTTTTTATAAATTCTACGTCTCCCTCGGCGTGATCGCGCTGGCTTTGCTTATTGTGGGTCTCGTGGCGGGCATTTTGCGCTCAAAATATCTTAATGTTTTCACCCGCTGGGGCCATCGGCTTTGGTTTGTCGCCTTCGGCCTGATCTTCCTGCATGGCGTCAACATCGGTACGGAAACACGGCTCGGCATTATGCTGTACGTCTATTATTTCATTCTTGTCAGTATTGTTTTTTTGGTCGCCAATAACGCGGTTTACGGGCTGCGGTGCAAGCTGGCCGAGCGTGCGCAGCGGAATGCAAATGTTTTCACCGATGGGTAGGTCTATGGTTCATTTACTCAAAGCATCACTCGCCATCCTGGTGGCTCTTGCCTGTCAGGGAGCGTTCGCTGCCAGGCTTAACGACACTTCGCAGCGACTATTGCTCACCGCACTCGTTGATGATCAGTGGGCACTCTATCACTCGGACAATCTGGCTGACTGGTCCGCGATCAATGTCGAGGGTGAGCCCAGAACGCCAACGATCAGCAACAACGGCAACCGTGTCGCCTTCGTGACGGCAGATGGATCACTTCGTGAGCTAGAACTGTCGAGCCTTGAAGTTAAATCGATCACCGATGGCAGCACACTCTCGCTAACTCACCCCTCTTACGATGATGCCGGCAATCTGCTCGTCGTCAGACTGATTGATGGTGCTAGCGTGAACACTGAGATCGGCGTCATTAAAGGAGGCGGCTACCGTCCGATCCATCAGCAGCGTTCGGCGCATTTCGAACCCGTCTTTACCCCAACACCCGAGCCCCGCATTTATTTCAGTCATGTGTCTTGCACCGTGGCTTGCGGTGGTGTGATCCAGGAGATATGGATGCGTGATCTGGTTTCTGGCGTCGCCCGGCAAGTCACCTTACTGAATAGTACCTCTCGGCAACCCTTTGTAGGTCCGTCTGGCGATGTTTATTTCTCGTCGAACGCGCAGGGCACCTATGACATCTGGACCGTCTCGTCTGGCGGCACCAGCGAAGCAGTGACAGCGGGCCCCGAATTCGATAGTCAGCCGGTGGTGCGTTTGAATGGCGATCTGCTGTTTATTCGCCATTCCGTCGATGGCGCATCACTTATGCGTCGAGCGGCAGGTTCCAGTGCGCCTGAGCGTGTTTCCCTGCCATTCGATTTCTCCGACCTTAAAGATCTCAAGGTGAGCCAATGATCTTCTCTCGAATCACTCAACGCCTTTTGATTATAGCACTCTGCGCCGCTGTACCGGGTTTGGTATTACCCGCACCGTTGGAAGCTCTGCCAGCGGCAAGCCAGAGTTTCAATCCCTCTGCGGGCGACGTCAAAACAATTCGCTTTTCGCTGGAACAGCCGGGCAAGGTGCAATTGACCCTTTACTCGGGCGACGGCAATGCCGTTAGAGTGTTGGAGACAATCGTAGCGAAGGCCGGCAACCATGCGCTGCGCTGGGATGGCAAAGACGAGTCGGGGGTAGTCGTCCCTGATGAAGCGTATACCCCGGTCTTTCAGTGCGTCTGTGGCGGAGAGCTAATAACCGTCGACTCCAGGGGGACTTCGGGTGGGTATCCGGTCGCAGTTTCGAATGTGCAGATCGACCCGTCAGGCGCCGTCAGCTATCAGTTGGCTAAGCCCTCTCGGGTATTGGTTCGCGTCGGCATCAAAGGTGGCGCTTTGGTGCGCTCTATAGCGACCTGGGTACCCAAAACCGAGGGGCGGCAGCGCCAGCCCTGGGACGGTCTCGACCACGCCGGCCAAAATCTTCTGTCCCACCCAAAATTGACGCTTCTCGTGCGCGCTATTGCACTGCCTGATCACACGATTCAGACGGTTGGCAATAACAACGTTTCATACCGAACTTACCGTGAGCAGAACGAATGGGCGCTTCCGACCGCTGATTTCAGCCAGGTCAAACTCGAAAGAAATGGTGAGCGGATCGCTCGCGAGTCCCAGATTCCGATCAGCTTGCTGCGCAACCCGGAGACACAGCTCAGTTTTGAGACCAATGAAACCCAAAACGGTATTGCGGTTGTTCGAGGCCCGGTCACCTTTCGAGTCGATATGTCGCCGAGCAACAAATGGGTGATGCAGCAGAGCCTGTATGAAGTTGCGTTCTTTGTCGACTATCAGTTCGTGTCAGAGGAAGAAACCGGATACACGCCCCTGAGTTGGCGCTGGTCCGCAGACGTGGATCCGGGGTTCCACACGATGACCGTCAATATATCGGGCCTCTGGGGTCAGGTTGGCGTGGAAACCGTTCAGTTCCTGGTCAAGGAATAACGCATTCCAGACAATGGGCATTTTCGTTAGTTTTTTTGAGAGGGATCGAATATGAGATGGGTAGGGATACAACGGATGGCAAACCGCTTAAGGGCGAATCGAAACTGGGTGCTGGTCGCGCTGTTGGTTTCCACTTTCGGGTTTCCGGCCTCAGCAACGGCCGCCGGTTCCAGTTGGTGGTGGTTCTTTGGGGATGACCTCGCGCCCGTCTTCTATAGTGTTACGCCGTCAGCAGGCGCCGAGGTTGCAAACTCTTATGTAATCGTTGAGTTTGACGTATACGACCCATGGCGCATCGGCCTTCGCACCAGTCGCCTTGACGGCGGTTCCATTCAGGTCTCTCTCAAAGGCCAGCCCTATGACAATGTTGAATTTGAGCGCAAAGGGTTAAGCCAGTGGTTTCCATGGATATTGCCTATTAAGGGGACGATTCAGGTCAAAACAGCACAAAGCTGGGAAGACGGCCCGCAGCATTTTATTGTTTCTATCGCCGATAAGTCAGGCAACCGGGGTAGCGTCGAGCATTCCTTTTTAATGGATACCAAGGGCCCGACATTTACTCGCGTTGCACCGGCGCCCGGCAACCCGATAAAAGATTCAACAGCCGCTCTTCAAATCAGAGCGGCGGACGACGGTGTGGGAGTTGATTGGGAAACCCTGTCGGTCAATGCGTCGCCAAGTTCGGCTGTGATCACCGGTTATGATACCGAATCCGGTGTCATCGAAATTGTGCCCGAGTCGGAATGGTCCGAGGGCGAGCTAGCCATTGCACTGTCCCTCAGCGATAGCCTTGCTAACGAGTCGAGCCAGACACTGGTCTATGATGTTCAACCAGAAGCCGGGTTGTCTGCAACCATTGACGCCGAACCCCTGTCCGGTAGTTCCCCACTCACGGTATCTTTCTCGCCTGAAATCGAGACCAATACGGCCATCGAAGTTTATCGGTGGGACTTTAATAACGATGGCGTCTTTGATCGGAGCGAGCCCATTGGGCGCGATCAGTCATACACATTTGACGCCCCGGGATCCTACCCCGTAACGCTCCAGGTTCTCGACAGCGCCGGCGAAACCGTTGATGCCATGGTCACCATTGAGGTCGACAATGCGCCACCGGAAATCACCGCCGAAGCGCAACCTTCTAATGGGACACCACCGCTGGTGGTCAGTTTCAGTGCCACTGCGTCCGATGACAATGGCATCGAAAGTTATGAATGGGACTACAACGGTGACGGTGTCTATGACGAGAACACCTCAACAGGCAGCACCACATTCACCTACGCGAGTGAAGGTCAATTCCAGCCCCGAATCCGCGTCACGGATACGCTGGGTGCTGCCGCAGACCTAGCAATTCCATCTATATCTATTCGAGTTATCACCGGTGCGCCAACTGTATCTGGAACGGCCAGTCCCACATCGGGCAAGGCGCCGCTGACGGTGCAATATAATGCAACGGCGTCGGATCCGGATGGCTTGCCGATCACGGCGTGGGCCTGGGATTTTGATGGCGATGGTACCGACGACTACACCTCAGTTGACAGTGGTTCGGTGTCCCACACTATCCCGACACCCGGCACCTTTTATTCCCGTGTGACGGCGACTGCCGAGGACGGTGGCACCGGTGAAGATTTCGTCAAGGTGACGGTGTTGCCCTCATTTGCGCTGTCATTGTCGCGCGACACGATCGATACCGAGCTGGCCGAGAATGTTCAGGTGCAGACAACCCTGGGCGGTGATACCGATGTCAGTGTTGTGATCCAAGACTCGGCTGGCGGAACGGTGACCACGCTAGTTTCCTGGCAAGTCAGACTAGCGGGCGACTATACAGACGCCTGGGATGGTCGCAATGCGGCCGGTGAGTTTGTGTCTGAGGGCGACTACCGCGCCGTCATGTTTTATCGTATTGACGGTGTCGAAAAGCGCTTTAATACCGTTCTCTCGACGGGTGGCCGGGAGTACAACCCGCCGCGTAATCGTCTGCCAAGCCAGTTCTCGCCATTTGACGGCGACCCGCTGGATATTACGTTTACCCTGAGTGAGGCGTCGGAAGTGACCGCCTTCATCGGACGCTACAATGTCAATACACGCTTGGTGACGTTCTACCAGCGCAAACCGTTGGGCCGTGGTAGCCACACCATTACTTGGCATGGCGAAAACAACAATGGCGAACTTATTCACCCCCCAGGCAATGATCGTTTTCTATTCGGCATCTTCGCTTTCTCACTTCCGGACAACGCGGTCTATGTCAAAAGCGGTGTGCATGTAAGTGCTATTTCCGCCGCACCTCCAATCGTAGACCCCACAAGATCCGGTGACGAGGACAATCAAGGCACCTCCACAATCAGTTTCCTACTTAGCCGGGGCGGAGCGGCGGAAATGACCGTTTACGATGCAGACACCGGTGCCTTTGTGGCACAAAAAATGGTCAGCGGGCTCTCGCAAGGCGAAAACACGCTCACCTGGAATGGCAAGGACAACAACGGAACGTATGTCAGCCCCGGAACCTACCGTATTGGCATCCTTGGTCTTGACGAGCGTGGTTCACGAACCATGGAAGTGTTCACCCTGCAACGGGTCTATTACTAGGAGGGCATGACGATGCATTCAGCGCGAAATGGACTATTGACGATCATTCTACTCACACTTATGACGTCGTTTGCACAAGCGGGCGGCGTAGGCGCTGCCGAAGATTTTGTTTACCTCGACCAGCAAGCCCGACTCATTACGCTGGAAGGCATGAAGTCCCGACGCGACGGCCTGAATGCGTCGCTGACCCGATCCGAGTTGATGAAAATTGATGAGGGCACTCGCGACGAGGTGATTGCCCTCTTTGCCGAGCACGGTGTAACCCCGAGCCAGCACGCGACCTATGGCAGTCGTCATGCGCAAGAGATTGATCAATGGCTCGAAGCACACCCCTCCTGGGATGCAACTTACGATGAACTGCAGCGGGAATTCGACTCGCTGTCTGCGGCGATGAGGTAAGACATGGACGTGAAACGACTCTCCAAAATGACGAAAGGTGGAACGGCTACCAGTGGCTTCTTCGCTACCCTGCTGGTGTTCCTCGTCGCACTCTCGGTACAAAATCAGGCGTTAGCTTACCATTACCCCTGGGATCAGGGGCACGACACCTTCGATTGGAATGATCCGAACCAGGAAGGACCGTGCGAGGGGTCGGAGTGCGACCCTTGTAAGAGTACCGGGTCGCCCGTCTATATCCCGACGGGACACTTCGTCTGGAGTGAACAGGATGTTCAAATCCCGGGTCGGCCGGGCCTGTCTATTTCACGCTCTTACAATTCAAACGATCCCCAGGTAGGCATGTTTGGCAATGGATGGAGTTCGAACTGCGACTCCATCGCAATTAAAACCGTCGATTGGGAGCAAGGCGCCGAGGGCACCCCTTTATCGTCAACAACCTACCTACTGCGTGAACCCAACGGCAAGCGTTACTCCTATACTGTGGGTGATGATGGCCAGATCGAATCGCCGGTCGGTCGCGACGATCAGGTTGAGCTGCTATCTGAAGGGCGCATCAAGTTGTCCGCACAGGCGGGCAGTTATCGAATTTACAGTGCCAGCGGTCAGCTGCTAAAGGATGCAGCACCTTCGGGCGAGTCGATCAGCTACGAATACAACGCCAACGGCCAACTAACCCGGATGGCTGCGTCGTCTGGCGCCTACCTCGACTTCTACTATGACCCCCAAGGTTTTGTCAGCGCCATCACCGACAGCGCCAGTCGTCAATGGCAGTATTTTTACGATATCGATGGCAATCTTGTGCAAGTACAGGAACCAACAGGGGGTGTTTGGGCGTACGGCTACCGGAAATACAGCCCGCCTGCTGACGCCCAAACGTATTACCAACTGACCAAAATTACCGATCCAGACGGTGTGGTGGTCACTGATGTGACCTATAGCGGTACCCGGGTATCGAGCTATACGTTGGGTGAGAACACTTTCTCCTACAACTACAACGTTAGCCAGAAAACCGTGGTCAAAACCGACAGGGTCGGTTCCTCCTGGACCTTTGTTTACGACGATGATGCGGTGATTACCAAAGTCACGGCGGCAGACGGCACCAGCCAGGAATACGTCTACGACGACGAGGGCAATCTGGTCACCTTCGCTGACGAAGCGGGTAGCCAGTGGACGTCTACTTATGATCAGCAAGGGCGGCGCATTTCCTTCACCGATCCGCTGGGCAATACCGAGCAGTGGACCTACAACTCGGAACTGCTTTACCCGACGACGACCACCTCGCCAACAGGGCGTACTACCACCGCCCGTTACGACGAGAACGGCAATCTCGCGGCTATTACTGATCCCTCCAATGCGACCACGCAATTTGAGTGGAGTGAGCAAGGTTTTATCCAGTCCTCCCAAAATGCGTTGGGCCAGCAGATGACGTTCGAGACGGATGCGTCGGGATTACCCGTCTCGGTGACTCAGCCTGACGGCAAAACCGGCCGGATTGGTTATAACGCCGCAGGTCACATTGTCAGCCTGAGTGACAACACCGGGGCCGTTTACGCCATTGAGCGGGATGCGCTCGGAAGAGCGCTTAAAAATATCGAGCCATCCGGAATAACTTTGACCTACCAGAGAAATGCGGCGGGTGATGTCTTGTCGTTGACTGACGGCAAGGGACAGCTAACCCGCTACAGCTATGACCAGTATGGCCGCCTGGCCGCCGAGACACTCACCGACGGCCGGCAGCGCACCTACGACTACCGCACTGACAACCTCCTTGAAAGCGTCACCGAACCGGACGGAACGGTCGTTGAGTTCACCTACGACACCACCAAACAGCTCGTCTCGGTGTCCAGGGGCAGCCAGACAAACACCTACGAGTACAACGCACGTGGTTTGCTCACCAAAGCCTCGAATGAGGTGGGGGTGGTCACACGTACATACGATGCCGCCGGGCGGTTAGTCACGGAAAACGTGAACGGCGAGACCGTTGCCTATGCCTACAACGCTGAAAATGAGTTGATGTCCGTTTCGGCACTGGGTCAAACTCGCAGCTATGAGCGCGACTCCCGCGGCCTGTTAACATCCATGACGGCGCCGGAAGGGCAGTATGATTTTGGTTACGATGCCCTGGCACGACGCACGTCTATGTCGATGCCTAACGGTGAGAACGTCGCTTACGGTTACAACGTTTCGGGCCAACCCACAAGCATCAGTCATGCCGGGCCTTATCAAAATAACCTGCAATACAGCTATAACCCTCGTGGCCTTATCAGTAACTACTCGGGCAAGTGGGTCGATTTAAGGGCGCTTACTCACTACCAGCAAATTCTGAACAATGGAAATTTTTGAGCGTCGTGTCGAAAATTAACAAAAATTTGTGTAATCAAAACCCTAGAAATAAATTTGTGACTTGACGATTAACATTTTTTCATGTGACCCTATCTAAAAGGACGTTACACGATATAGAGGTAAAGGATGTTCTCTCTCTTCTCAAAAGCAATCCTGCTTTCATTTTTTTTCATCTATTTTTCAGCCAGTGCAGTAGCAAGCCCCATAGTCCTCAACGATTGGGCTTTCAATATTGACGATGACCTATACGAATACTTTGCCGGGGATACCATGCCGGGAAGTGCGCAATTGGACGCGTCGGGTCTGGGGCAGGTTGATCTCGAGTTTGCCTCAAACGGCAGCCACTCTGTTGGCGCATTCTTTGACTTTGAATTTGGCCGTTCCGCCAACACCTATTTCAATGAATATGGGCAAGCCGTTGGCGCTCCCGCACCTGGCCAGAGTTGGGAGATCGACGAGCCCGGCTTTATTTTCGGAGACATCTACGACAACCTGGTATTCAACTCATTGGGCAATGACAATGCAGTTCCGCAGGGCTCTGAAGAAGATGTATCTTTTGCCCTTGGATGGGACTTCAATCTTGCCGCCGGTGAAACCGCTTATCTGTCACTCTTTACGGCCCTGACAGCGCCGGTCGATGCTTTTTATCTCTCCCAAACCGACCCTGAAATGGGCCTCTCCTTCAATCAAGAACAGTCGCTTTATTTCTGGGGCGAGCTGGACATTGTTGGAAAACCAGTAGCGGTTTCAGAGCCCTCTGCAGGACTTCTCCTGGCGATTGGCCTCTTCTCACTGCTTGTAAGAAGGCGCGTTATCGCATCCTGAATCACCAAGATGCGACTCCCCTCACTTCTTGATACTGACAACCTGTATAGCAATAAGGGATCCCTATGAAACGGAGTTTCTATCGCGCCCTGATGGCCAGCGTCTTCGCCGCTGGCATGGGCTCCGCCCCCCTAACCGCCAACGCAAATCAGGCCCCTTTAGCAGCAGATGTCATTGTGGTTATAGATGAGTCTGGCTCTATGTCCGGAGAGCAGCGCTGGATCGGTGAAATGGTTCGCTTGCTTGACGAAAACCTTCAGCAATACGGAATAGGCAGTGAGTCGCAGGCGAATCTCTATGGTCTGGTAGGATATGGTAGTCGCTCCGTTGTACCCAGAGTATTGCAGGTAGACGGCGAGAAGCTTGGGTCTGTCGCGGGGTTTGAGGCTGCATCGAATCGTTTGGTTACCAGCGGTGGCACAGAGGATGGCTGGCGCGGCATTGAATACGCGCTGAACGAGTACCCCCGAAGAAACGGTGCCGCTGTCAATATTATCCTGGCCACGGATGAGGATCGGGATAATACGAGAAGTTCAATCACGTATCAATCTGTCCGGTCTCTTCTCGAAGCCAATCGCTCGCTATTGAATGCTGTTGTGAACGCGAGAATAAAGTGCGGTGATGGTCGAAGGGCTCTAGGGTTAGACAGCCTGGGGACAGGTTACGTCGTGGACGGAAACGGCGGTTTTACCCGATGCGATGGCGCTTATGCAACCTCAGGCTCCGGGCGGACCGTAGATGATTATGTCGACCTTGCATTGGAAAATGGTGGGGCAGCCTGGGACCTTGCGTTTCTGCGTTCAGGGGGAACGAACGCGGAGTCTTTTACCAAAGCACTTCTTGATATCAAGGTTGAAGAAATTCTCAGTCAGCGGCCAACCGGTGATCTGGTAGCCGTTGCGCAGGCTACTCCAAATCCGGCTGTGGCCGGGGAACAGATATCACTGGATGGCACGGGTTCTTTCCACCAAAAAGATGAGCGAAGCATCATTCGCTGGGAGTGGGACCTTGATGATGATGGCACCTATGATGCCCAGGGGCCGATCATTACCACCAGCTTTCCAGAACTTGGAGACTATCCGGTAACTCTGCGTGTAACGGATGATGGCAGTACGCCGCTTGTTCAGACGGCTCAGGTTGTTGTCAAAGTTGACACGCCACCACTGAGTCCCACAGCGGATGCCGGCGGGCCCTACCTGTTCTGCCCGCAGACACAACCCTGGTATCTGGATGGCACGGGTTCCGTTAATCCGGATGATGGTCTGAGTGAGCCTGGTCAGCCAGGCGATCAGTTGGTCTCCTGGCTCTGGGATCTTGATAACGATCTGTCGTACGGCGATGCCAGTGGCGATCTGGTGGATGTGACCAGCCGCTTTGCTGGCGAGGGCGCGGGAGACTATCTGATCCGCCTTCAGGTCAGTGATAATACTTCCAATGCCTTCCCCAGTAGTGGAAAGCCCGACCTGACTGACACAGCTGTCAGGCAGGTGCGAATCCGAGACGAGTCCGATGCCGCCTGTAACTGTCTGACCGATATTGCTGTTCGTGGAAAAATGACGATTGCCCAATTGACCTGGACAGATTCCGGCGCGCCGTCTTATGCCGTGCATCGCAGCACCCAGGCCGGTGGGCCCTATCAGCAGATTGCAGTGACGGACAACCGTTACTCCACCTATCTGGATATGGGGCTGGATCTCGACACTACCTACTACTACACGGTGAGTGAACTTGGCACGGATGGACGTCCGACCTGTCGGTCCAGAGAAGTGAGCGTTACCCCGTCGGCCCGCAGGCGCAATGTCTCGAACCGCGCCCCTGTTATTCAGTCTGATCCGGTAGTTAGCGCAATCGAAGGACAAGCTTACACCTACCAGGTTGAGGCGACCGATCCTGATCGACGCGACCGCAAAGAGTTCTCTTTGCAGGTGGCTCCGGCTGGAATGGTGATCGATGCTGTTTCGGGTCAGATCGAATGGACGCCATCGAATGTGCATGTGGGCAGTCAGACAGTGGTTGTGCGTGTAGCAGATACTCAAGGGGCCTTTGATGAGCAGGCATTTACGATCAGCGTAACGAACGTGAATCAAGCCCCTGCAATTGTGAGCTCGCCGGAGCTGGCTGCGACGGAACTCGAAAAATATAGCTATCAGGTTCAGGCGGTGGATCCGGATCTTGGCGATACTTTGAATTTCGAGTTGGTTAACGGCCCTGCCGGTGTAACCATTGATAGCTCCGCAGGTTTGCTTACCTGGACCCCCGAACAGGGCCAGCAGGGTACTCGCGAAATTTCTCTGAAGGTTATCGATAGCGAGGGCGAGTCCGACAAGCAGTCTTATCAATTGCAGGTTAGAGAGCGCAATTACCTGCCCTCCATTGATAGTACGCCCGTGATTGAGGCCGAAGCAGCTTCGGAATACCGTTATCTGGTGCAAGCCTCAGACGCCAACTCAGACGCAACACTGACGTTTGCTCTGGGCGACTTCCCGGAAGGCATGACCATCGATCCGGTGACCGGGGAAATACAGTGGGTGCCAGCTGCAGACCAGGTCGGCGTGCAGCCGGTATCCGTCGTGGTTTCCGATGATCGCGGCAGTTCGAGCTCGCAGAACTTCGAAATCCGGGTGCTGGAAGAAAATATCGCTCCCGAGATCATAACGCAGGCTTTACCGGCTGCCAGGGAAGACCAGAGCTACACTGCCACGATTGTTGCGGAAGATCCGAACACTACGGAGACCTTGCAATTCAGCTTTATTTCTGGCCCGACCAATATGCAGCTAGACCGGGAGACCGGCGAACTGAGTTGGTTGCCACTGACAACGCAGATCGGTAACAACCCGGTCACGATCCGGGTGAGTGATAGCAGAGGGCTCAATGCAGAGAAAGACTTTGTCATTGAAGTTCTGGATGTGAACCAGGCCCCGGGAATCACTTCAGTGGCGCTGGAATCTGCAGAAACCGGCAAACTGTTCACCTATCAGGTTCAGGCGTCCGACCCGGACAGCGGTGACGTACTTGAATACCTGCTCGTGTCAGGGCCAGCGGGCATGTCAATGGATCCTGAATCTGGCCTGCTGGCATGGACGCCTGGCAGTGAGCAAGAGGGTACTTATCCTGTCAGACTGCAGGTCAGGGATGCTGATGGGCTATCAAGCAATCAGACATTTGATATCAGTGTCAGTGCTGTCGATGCACCACCGGAAATTACCTCCACGCCGGTCATTTCGGTTTTGGCTGGTGCCGAGTGGCAGTATCAGGTAATGGCATTGGACGATCAGGATACGGAACTGGTTTACCAGTTGGTTGCAGGCCCCGATGGAATGTCCATGAACACGGCTAACGTTGCCACCTGGAGCCCGTCAGAGAGTGATGAAGGCGCTAATGCGGTAACGGTTCGGGTCTCTGACCAGAGCGGCAACGCGGTCAGCCAGAGCTTTACCCTCACTGTGGTGACCTCGAACGAACCGCCCGTGATTAGCAGCAATCCACCGGCGAGCGCACGGGTCGGACAGGCATACCGCTACCAGGTTGTGGCTGAGGATCCCGAATCCGGAGCACTCACCTATAGTCTCGGGCAGGCACCAGTTGGTATGACTATCGATGCTGGCAATGGCAGTCTTCAGTGGACGCCCGCTGAGACCGATGAGGGCGCCCAGCCCGTTGCCGTTGATGTTTCCGATCCGCAGGGAGCAACAACGCGTCAGGCCTTTACTCTAGATGTGACCACCGACAATGCGCCACCGTCTATTACCAGCCGTCCTGGCTCTGGGGCTCTGGTTGGCGAGACGTACAGCTATCAACTCGTAGCCACAGATCCTGAGAACGAAGCGCTGACCTACGCTCTGCTGTCCGGCCCATCTGGCATGACCCTGTCTGCCAATGGCCTGGTGCAATGGACGCCGGATGGAAGTCAGACGGGCGAGTATTCTGTCAGCCTTGAGGTGCGTGACCCACAGGGTGCATCGGCGACACAAAGCTATATTCTGAATGTGCAGGCAGAAAACAGTGCGCCGGTGTTTGAAAGTTCGCCGACCACCACCGCGAGAGTGGGCGTTGAATACAGCTCTACCATGACTGCAACAGATCCTGAAGGTGATGCACTGACATGGAAGCTGGTCTCTGCCCCTGCGGGTATGGCGATCAATTCAGGAATGGGAGAAATCTCCTGGGTGCCCAATGAGAACCAGATTGGCACACACCAGGTTGCCGTTACAGTCACCGACGGCCGTTTCCCGGTTGGCAGGACTTATTCGGTGACAGTAGCTGGCGATATGCTGCCTCCGAGTCTGGGCAATGTGCCAAAGGATACAGCCGAAGTCGGCAAACCGTACGTTTATCGCATCGTTGCGATCGACGCTGAAGGCTACTCGGTGGACGTCGAACTCTTATCTGCCCCGGAGGGAATGACGCTGGCCGATGAAAATGGCGTGCCGACCATCCGCTGGACGCCGGTAGAGGGTGACTGTGTAAAGAATGTGCGCCTGGGGCTGGAAGACAGGTTTGGCCAGACCGCAGAACCGACCTGGAGCATCCAGGTATATGCAGCACCCAAAAAGCTGAATCGTATCCAGTGCTCAGCGCAGTCTGAAGCGTGTGGCGGGTAAGAGAACTCAGGGAGAGAGACAATGTTTGCCGATTTCAGAACCGAAGCCATGTTTTCCCAGCGCCTGAAGCGGGCGGTCAGTGCCCTGGTGCTGTTCTTCTTCTCATTCACCTTCTATTCGCCGGCGGTCCTCGCGGCATTCAATGAAGCGGATCGGCAGTCAAATCCGCCGCGAAATTCGTTGGCCTACACGAATCCGCTCGGCGAGACCATAGAGAGCCTGGAACAGCAGGTCAGTTCGCTACAACAGACGGTCGCTGGAGGGCGGATGGATCTGATTCCTGCCCACCTGGACGCGATAGGGGAGTTGGCGGAGGTATTTCACGAACGGGATGCAGGGGTCAGAAAAGAGCTCGATGCTGAGCGCCAATCCCTGATTGCTAAAGGATTGCCCGATGACATTCTTGCCCGCCACCAGACGTTCGAATCTAATTATCTGGACCATGCTAAAAGCATAGGAATCGGTCTCGATAAGCTCTCTCGCTGGAAAAATGGTGCCACTGATAAAGACGGGTTGCTGAACATAGCGAACGCTCTTCAGAGCCACCTGCAATACCCGGTGCGCAACCCGCAACAGAGCTTCAGTGGTGATCTGGATTTCGTGACGCCGCCACCGCGAAACCTGTTCACCAGTCAGGCCGCGATTGAAGGCCTGCTTGGCGTCAGTGGCGAGCCCGCCTGGGATTTAAGTGATTATCTGCAAACGGACAGTGCGACCGCTAACACCGACCGAGTCCGGGATATCGTGGCAGATCTGGGCCCGGATCCATTGGCGTTGTACAAATGGGTACACGACACCATCCGTTTCGTGCCCAGCTATGGCGTAATGCAGGGTGCTGATTACACCATTCAGAGTGAACAGGGTAATGCCTTTGATACGGCCAGTACCCTTATTGCGCTATACCGCGAAGCGGGCATACCGGCGCGTTACAGCTATGGCACCGTAGCCGTCCCTGCCGAGGGTGCTCAGAACTGGGTTGGCGGTGTCTCCAATGTTGACGCCGCCACCAACATCCTAAGCCAGGGAGGCATTCCCCAGCAGCAGTTTTCCTACGGCGGATCGATTGAAGAAGTGGAGCTGGAACATGTGTGGGTCGAAGCGTGGATCAACGGCCAATGGGTTGGCCTTGATCCCAGTTTCAAAGAGCATACCTTCACCGAAGGCCTGGACATTGAGAATGAGGTACCCCTTGATGCAGAAGCGTTCCTGAGCAACCTGCAAGCCTCCGCAACCGTAAACGAGGCAGAGGGCTGGGTTCAGGGTCTGGACGCCCTTGCGGTCCAAAATGAACTGGAAGATTACCAGGCCCGGGTCCAGTCGTTCATTGACGGCACTGGCAACGACACCACCCTGGGCGACGTGCTGGGCACCCAGCAGATCGTTCCCGAAAACGCCGACGTCATCGAAGACGTCGCATTGCCCTTTAATCACGTGCGCGCCAGCGCCGTTGTCCCGAATCTTCCAGAGTCACTGTACTATCGCTTCCGTCTGCAGATTGGCAACACCTTTGGCGGCAGTTTTGGCGCCCCCGTGCAATGGGCCGGAACAGCAGCGGAGATCGACCGCCTGACGCCAGAGCTCGTTGGCAAGTCACTGGCGATCAGCTTCCGACCGGCCACTGAGGCCGACCAGCAGACGCTGGAGAGCTACCTTCCCGACACCGTCGAATCGTTGGAAGACCTGCCCTCCCAATTACCGGCCAATACCGTTAACATGATTGGCGAGATCACCATCGACGGCAACGTGGTGGCAACCACGTCCTCGGTCACCCTGGGCCAGTCATTAATGGCGCGCCTGGGTTTTCACGCGCCCGAACGAAGCTGGAACTACAGCGAAAACAACCTGATTGCCGGCCAATATCAGGCTGTGGGAATTGATATGCAGGGCATCAGCCCAGCCCAGCTTACCAAATTGCAGGGGCAACTGGAGAACGTGAAAACCAAGCTGGATGCAGAAGATTTCGCCGGTCTGACCAAGCATGACCTTGTCGGTGGCATCCTTCAGTCTGGAATCCAGGGCTATCTGGCAGAGACCTACGCCATGGATAAAATTGCCGCCAAGGCATCGAACATTGTGTACAACCGAAGCCCAAGCTACGGCACCTTCTCTACGCAGATGAACGTATCCTACTTCTTTGGCTCCCCGCGAAATGTTCTGTTCAGTGGTGTGGTGATGGACGTGGATAGGATGTCAGCCAATACGGAATCGGTGGATAATTGTTATGAGGACTGGGTGGCGTTTAATCGCAGTTCCGGCATGCGCTCCAGCGCGTACGAGCACCTGATCCCGGAACGTATCTTTTCGACCGAAGAGCAACCGGCGGAAGGCGTCTCAACGGCCAAAGCGCTAACGCTGGCTATGGCCCAGGGCCAGAGGATCTACACACTGACTTCTGAAAACGCCTCGAGCCTGAACCTGATCACCATCGACTCGGCGGCGCGTTCTGAAATCCAGACCGCCTTGCAGCGTGGCTATGAAGTGACTGTTCATGCGCAGCCAATCAATGTGAATGGCTGGGAGGGGAGTGGTTATTCGATTATTGATCCTGAGAATGGGGTTGGGGCTTATAAAATTAGTGGTGGGGCCAGCGGTGGTTTTGTCGTCGCGCTGGGGACTACTGTCTTAGGCATATTGGGAGGTCTGGCACTGCTTTCTGGTGGGTTCTTTTTCTTGGGCCTTGCGTTACTTGCTTGGGAATTAATCAACTTCTCGTTCTGGATTGATTCAATTCGAGAAGCGGATAGTAGCGATGAACTCAATGAAGCAAACTTTGGGCAGGCAATCGTTGGATCGCTAGGATTGCTTTTGATCCCCGGAATAGGCGCCCCGGCGCTTGCGACGGTGGTATTCGGTATATTGTTTTCAGCAATTCTTACTTCCGTTCTGTGAGAAATTAAAATGCTGTCAATTTCTTTTGGATGCTTATATTTCGCATTCTCTCTCATTTACATGCACGGAGAAGAAAGCTCGGGTGCTCTTGGGCTTTCTTGTTTGTATGCATTTGTATCGTTCCTGGGTTTACCCTTTTTCTTAAGGTACTTTGAGGCAAATAGTGTAAAAACCAGGCTAATCGTAGGTTTCGAGAAATTGATTTTTATAGTATCAATAGCTGCAATATCAACGAAGTTAGAAGTGTTACTCGAACCGAGACTTTTGCCTTCGTTTTTATTTTTTGTTTACGTCATGTTATTTCTTTTTTTCTCAAGCGCTCTTGATGCAAGCTACCGAAAAATCGGTATCTATTCCCAAGAGTACTACAGTCGGGTTTTCGGTGAGTTTCCGTTAAAAAGTGAAAAGCAAATTTTCAAAATGCGAGTTTTAATTTATGCGATTCCACTAATGATCATAGCAGCGAGCCTTTTCTGGGGGAGTATATCTGAATCCGGTTGATAGCTGCCGCGTTTTACGATGCAGAGTCGTTTCTGGGCGACCTGCGAAAATCCTCAACCTTATTAGCAACACTACTATTTGGCGTGATATTTTCTTGGATACTTACTACGGCTTTATAAAAGTAAAAATAGCGTGAGGTCCATAATATGTTTTATTTTTATTTCCAGATAATTATATTCAGGATTGACGATGAGTAATATTATTACAATCCAAGATTTAAAATTTTATTCGCCTAAAGCTTGAAGGCTATAGGTATTCTCAGGATTTTAAATATTTGGTTATAAAATCGCATGATATTATGTTTTCATGCAATTATTAATATAATAACTTATAAGGTTTAGTGAAATGTATGCGTTTATATTTAATAGTTTTTATTTTTTTTGCATATATTTTAATATAAAAAGCGGTTTTAATGAATTAAGTGCCATAGCTATGTCAGTTCTTATCACGACATTTAGCGTTTCGTCGACTCCGATTTTCATTAAATATTTTAAATCGAAAATTTCGCTCTCAAGAAAAGTATCTCAGGTAGAGAAGTTGATCGTCCCACTAATGTTAATAGTTGTAGGGACACAAGCTAATATATTCATGAATTTTCATCTCGTGTCGTTGATTTTTGGAATTGCATATTTTTTAATGTTCATCGCTCTTTTAAGTAAAATTGATGACAGTTACTCGAATCTGAGGATTTATTCTGAAAAATATTATCGTAAAGCTTTTGGAGAATATCCTATAGAAAGCAAGAAAGCTACTAATGAAATCCGGAAACTGATTTACTTGATTCCATTTGTAAGTTTTATTGTATACCTATTATGGACACCCTTGAGTCTTGGATTCGAGTAATAGTTTGCTTTACTATACGGGTTGCAATGATTAGTCTTCGATTTTTATTGGGCGCTGTCATATCAGCGCTCATTTGTATAAAAATACAAGGAGATTATTTAAATTTCGCCCGCTATTATTCAAATATAGCGGCTGGTGTTTTCTCTGGTTTGATGTCATTGCTATTGTTTGTACATGGGAAGTGGGCCTGTTTTATTGAGCGCAACAATGGTAGTCCCTCAAAAAAATGGAGGTTCTTTGAGTTCTGGGTTCTACCATCATCGCTTGTTTATATGTTTACTCTGCCCTTTGCAGGAATTCATGTCTTTACCTTAGAGTTTTTTTTCTCCTTATTGCTGTGTGTTGCCCTGTTGGGTGACCGTAACCACGATATCTCTAAATACTTGTGGGAAAAGCGTCCAAAGGAGTATCGGAAATTCCCAGATTCTGGGGAGGCCTCATGGCGGACGTTGAACGAAAAAAAAATGCTTTGTGTCGTAACTTTTTTCGGGCTGCCTATTGGGATATATCTGTTTTCCGCACTGTATCAGCTTTGAGAATATAAAATAATTAGGGAGACTCTGAATAAGTCTCCATGGATCCTATGGCTATGGCCGGTAAGCGGGGTTAAGTACACCCCCCATGCTGACAGGCGTCTGCCTGCTGCAGGATGGATAGCTTATACTCTACAGTGAATGCGCGGCACCCCCGCTTTTCTAGCTTCGGATTTGGCAAAATTTGTGTCATCGGCTTCGGCATAATGATCTCCTAAGGCACCCTGATTTCTATGTTAACTCAAAATCAGTTGGTTCATGCTTAGGTTGACACACAGGGCGCTAATATTTAATGGTTTTATTTATATACCTTAATGCAAAGGATAGTTTTAATGAGCTAAGAACGACAGCTGGGTCCGTTTTTTAGGACATTTAGTATTTCTTTAGCTCCACTTTTCATTAAATATCTTAAATCGGAAATTGCATTTTAAGAAAAGTAACTCGTATTGAAAAGTTTATCGTTCAAATGGAATTTCGAAGCGTAATAGCGAATGCCCATCGGCGCTGGCTTCTACTTTTAGTTGGCCTCCCATCAGTTCAATAAGCCGTTGTACCAACGGCAGGCTCAGGCCCATAAACCCGGTGTTTCCGCTCAGGTTACCCTTGCCTATCTTGTCGAAGTCATCAAAATTGTCAAAGTTAGCGCCTAGGCTGTGCGATAAGTTTTGCGCCGCGGTATTAGACACTGCAATGCTCAGTAATGCCGCCGGAGGAAGTTGATCGGCATCGTTCCGATGAACCGGCAATTGTGCGGAATCCAGGATTTTCAGGCAGGCTTCAATCTGTATGCTGCCGTCGTGACTGCCTTTAATAGAGTTATCCAGAAGGCCTGCTATTATTTGGCGCAATTTTGGCGCATCTCCATACACCATCGCTACGTCTGGAAAGCCCGATTGAAAGCTGAGATCCAGGGTTAATCCGGCTTCTACCGCGATTTGTCTGTGGGACGCCACGCAGTTGTGAATCAACTGGTGCAAATCAAATGGATAAGACCGCAGCACCGCAGTGCCGCGATCCAGACGTGAATACTCCAAAATATCGTTTATCACCAGTAATAGGTCCTGCGCAGCGCGACTGGCGGTCGTTAGGTATTCGCTCTGGCTATTGCTCAGGCTTTCGCCCTCGATCAGTTTGACAGTGCTCAGCACGGCCCGCAGAGGAGTCTGTAACTCATGACTCGCAATGTCCATGAAGTCGGATTTGGCTTGGCTGTTGCGCTCGGCCTGATCCAGGGCAGAGCGGGTTTGAGTCAAGGTGTGCTCCTGCAATTCTCGTTGCTCTTCTAGATGTTGTGCTAGCTCGTTTAAGCGTATTTCTATGGTGATCAGTTCCTTAGAATTACGATATTGATTTACCGGCGTTACGCTGTAATCGTGGTGGCTGAGGGCTTTAATTCGTAGCCCGATGCTACGTATGGGGCGCAGGATACCGGTAAGAAAGTAATTAACAAGAAACATAGTCAGAAGCAGCAGGGCAGTACTCAAAGCCAGTGACGTCCAAAGGATGCCGCGGCGCTTGCTGGCCAGAAGGTTCGGATCAACACCTACCTGCACGCTGCCTACCCGCAAGGCTCCGCCGACGAAGCTCAAACCTGGATCGAACCACACAGGGGTATCTAAGCCATTCATGTTTAAAGGTTTTTGAAGAATCTCAGCCGTATAAATGTTTTTGTCCAAAGCGGGTGCTGCAAACGTCGCTATTCGCGCTTCCACATCGGCCCGCTTGCGATCACTGGCGTCGGCGTTCGCGTTACTGACAAAGCCGATCACATCGCCGCGAACGTTAGTCACGCGTATCCAGTCAGCATGGCTGCGGCGTAAAGATTCGGAAATAATGTCGTTGAGCACACTGGTGTTGCCGGATACGACCGCGTATTCCAATGCGGGCGCCAGGCTGTCAGCGACAATCTGGCTGTGTTCCGCCACCCGGTCGTTGGCGTCTTGCAAGCGCACATAGGTAAAAAATAGCATCAGTGCGGCGAACATTAGAACAGCGGGCAAAGCGCCAAGAATAAGCAGTTTTCGAGCAAGTCTGGCAGGTGGACGGTGCGCCTTAAAGGACCGTGGCCGAGGTATCATGGCAACATTCCTCTCTTTTCGGCATCCGCGGTCGCGTCTTTGGTGGCGGGCATCGCCTGTTCACGCAACTGTTCTATTACCTGTTCCTTTACGTTGGCCTCTGACGGCAGAGGGATGTTTAGGGAGCGTCCGACTTGCTCGTTTATTTGAACATTGAAATCGGTCGGGTACGCCGGTTTCGGCAAGAAACCCTCGTGAAACCACTGTTCCAGAGCGCTAACCAAGGCTTGCGCCACCGCAGAGTAGGGCGCGTAGCTTGACGCCAGCGAACCGGCTTTGACATAGGCTTGGCTTGGACCAATCACCATGATGTTTCGCCGGTAGGCGGTCAGCAGAATGTGTTTGATGGTGCTTGGGTTGTAAATACTGGGGTCTTGAGCTGCCAACACGAAATCACCGTAATAGAGCGCGCGCACCAGAGCCGGTATGAGCTCGCTATTACTGTTTACAACAAACATCTGCGCTTCCAGATTGTACTTTGGCAACTGCGACAGCAATTCGCTGTAAAGGTGAGTGCTCTTTGGAGTAGCCAATAGGGCAATCCGGCGGGATTGGGGCAGTATGGCCTTGCCGGTAAGCGCTTGGTTGAGCAGAGGCACGTCGTAGTAAATGGCAGACACAGAGCGCTCCGTTTTCTTATCCGAACGCGCATGGGTTATAGCCCGATAGTATTCCTGTGAAATCAGTGTTGCCAATATCGGCGACTGCGGATATCTGCCCAACGCCGTTGTAAACGCTCTGCGGCCAATGGTCACTATGGGTATGCCCGGGTTTAATGCCGCTTCAGACTCGTTAACCGGCATAACGCGTACTTCTCGACCAACCAACTGGCGAACTTGATCCAGCAAATAGTTGTCCAAGACATCGTTACCCGAACCCACCACATAGATCAACGGAATCGTAATGTCTGAGCGAGCAGCGCCGGCGGCCAGCATCAGGATAAAACAGAAGAGCGCAGCAACCGCAAGACGTCCGGGAGCGATAAAATATGTCGTCCGGAACAGGCGTACCTTGCTAAGCGATCGATACATGGGAGCCATTATCTATTCACATCCATTAAAAACGTAGCCCTGCTTCCACAAAAAATTGGTTGTGGTCCGCAATATTGTTATCAGAGCTAAGATCAAACTCCCGGTTCAGGTAGTGCTGCATAACAAACGCAAATTCCGCAGTGTAACGTGGCTGAACAAGCTGCTTGGCCAGGCGAATATCCAAGCGCTCAAATTGGGAGTTTCGGAACTCATCTACCCAGTAAAATGCGCTCGCCGCGGTAATATTCCATGGAAGTCGTTGAATGGCTGCAATGCTTCCAGAATGTCTTGCGGAAAGGCGCCCAAGCCATGTTAGCTTGTTTCCCTTCTCCTCGGCGGATAACGGTTTGCCATCATAACTATCAGGGCCGCTGTAGCGAGAATCCTGATCGAGATAACCATAGCTTAGACGCAGAGTTGTTGAAGGAAAGACCACGGAGCCTTCAACCTCAAAACCTTTTTGATCAATATCCACGCTATTATCAATATTCCATTCCTCGAACTGGATTACACCACCGATCATATCCCGCATCTCGTCCCTGAATCCACGCACCTCCAGTGTGAGCAAGACAGGTGACACAGGGAACTGGCCGAAATAACTGATTTCGTGAGAGCGGATTTTTTCCTCAGTCAAATGAACATCCAAGGTGTTGACGTAATTTTTATCGAGTAAGTCGTTTGTCGTTAAGCGGTAACCCTCAAGTTCCTCAGCGTACGCAGCGTTGACGTTTCGAAGTGTATGACCGTAGTCCGGGTTTTGCTCAAAACTGTCCGGTGTGCGCACGGCCTCAGAGTAAACAAAACGCAGTGCATGTTGATTATTGAAAATCAGGTTGGCCGCTAAGCGCGGGGAGAAGTAACCCTGGCCGGTCGTGTCTGTATGTTCCCAGTTGCCACCGCCGTTAAAGGTCAGCCAATTTGTAGGGCTATATTCTACATTGGCGAAAACTCGGTACTGTTCACTGGTGCCGCGGCCATTGAAAAAGGTTTCCGAACGATAGGTGTCGTGGCGATAACCCAGCCCAGAGACCAGTTTGGTCGTGTCAGACAGAATCAACGTGTCCTGCAGCTCCAGCTCCAACCGGGAATCTTCTGAATCGGCGTTCAGATTAGCTGATAATGGTTCAGGCGCGGTGTTCAAGTTTGAGCAGTTAACGGAAATACCCGCTGGGTTTGAACAGATTCCATTGAATAAAGGCAAGACGTCCTCTGTGGGTACCTTAATTGGCCACCGCTGGCGCCGTTTGAAATTCTCGAAACTTACCTGAACGTGGAAAAAATGATCGGCTGATGGGATGACGTTAAAGCGGCTATCCAGATAATAATCGCGTACATCAATATCTGGATTGGCTTGCGCCGGGAAGTAGCCCGTTTTGTATTGATCTTCTTCGTTAACACCGTCTGTAACGCCAGCCCGCAATTCTATATTGAAGTCTGGTTGCAGCTTCAAGCGCGAGTCGAACGTCAGAAAGTTCAGATTCTGGCCATCATGGAACGGTATAAAATCACCATCCTCCCTCTGGTAATCGAATCCTCCAAACTCGCGTTTCTCGAAAGCCATGCGCCAGTCAATGTTGGCGTTGGCATCGCCGACGCTGGCAAATGTACGCCGATAATCGCGAGATCCGGACATTACCCGCAGTTCCGTACCGGCAGTATCGGCCGGGTCTCGGGTAATAATATTGATGCTGCCCAGAAACGCGTTGACGCCGTAAGCCGCAGAGTTGGGCCCGCGGCTTACTTCAATTCGTTCAATCAGCTCCAGCGCCACCGGCATGGTTTGCCAGTCCATATCTGACAGAGTGGCGCGATGGGCTGTGCGGCCATCAATCAGCACCTGCATGCGCCGTTGCTCGTAATGCGCGGTGCCATGGTAGGTGGTCACTGGTGTACTGCTACCGACCTCTGCGACGACCATGCCGGGCACGAGCCGGAAAATTTCAACCAGGCTGTTGATGCCTAATTGCCGCACCAGATCACCTTCAATAACGGTGGTACTGCCCGGCACCCGAGTTTTGGGCTGCCGCAAGCGGGTTGTGGTCAACACTTCTGGAATGTCATCGTTGAAACTGTAAAAGCCGGGCAAAGGCTCAATCTTATCGGGAATGTCATTGCCGTCGGCCCAGGCGGGTGCTATCGCCGCCGTGACTCCCAGCAAGGTTGCCGAAAAATATGGCCGAAAGCTGCTGATTGCCTGGGTTGCACAGCGTAAAATGGCCGCGCGCGGAGCCACTTGCAACGGCGTTATTGCAAAACCCGAGCTCGCCCCATCACTGTTCGGGCAACAGAAGCAATTCGTAACGGCCATGATTGTCACTCTATACTGGTGGTGTAGTGCAGTTTGAGTAATCGATTTGTATAGCGTAAAGCGTATGCTATTGCAGTGGGGCTTAATTGTCTCGCGTAAATGTACATTTGTTAATAATTGGAGACCCGTAGCAATGAACTGCTGGGACCTACTTGGAATAGAACCGACATCCGATCGCCAGCGCGTAGAACAGGCTTACCAGCAACAACTGAAATTTGCCAGCAGCGATGAGGCGCGAAGCCTGGAGCAAGCCTTTCGCGAAGCCACCGGCGCAGCACCAGCCGCCTCCGATATCGAGGCACAAACGTCGCCAAACACTCCAGGCGCGCAGCCTGAGCAAGGGCCTGAGCAACCCCAAGAGCTGGGCGCTCATTCAGCGCAAGTGGCGCGTGAGGTGGTTATTCAGATCAAAGCGCTGCTGAACGACAGCATCCGGGCGGAAAATGCAGACGTGTGGAAGGCCATTCTGTGTGAGCCACCGGCTGATCAGCCTGCTTTGCGCGCTGAGATTGCCCGCCGGCTTGAGTCACAGTTGCGTCCGATGGCCGAAAACGGCGTGTTTCCGGTATCAGTGACGGCATTTTTGGGTGACTGGTTTGAATGGCCGAGCCTGCGAGAAGCGCCGAGCAGCCATGGGAAAAAGCAACAGCCGGACGAGCGTAATTATCCCGAACCAGAGATGATGGGCGGGGAAGGAGAGCAGAATGAACAACCACCGCAATCCGTTAACTTCTGGCCGGCGGTGATTGGTTGGATTATTGGACTCGCTATTTTGACCAGCCTGTTCGGCGGCATGGGCGGGAGCTGACGAACCCCTTAAATCTGATTTAGAAAATCGCCTGCCGGCTGGGCCAGCAGCCGGGCCAGAATGGCAGGCTCGAATCGGCGGCGGATGCTGATGGCGTAAAATTCCTCGAAAACACCGGGTAAGGCACCGTAATCCACCAGGCTTCCGGCTTTCAATTCGTCACGGACGACCACCGGGGGTAGTACCGAAAAGTAGCGGGTGTCCCGTGCCAGCAGCCGCATCATGGCCATGTCGTCCACCTCTGCTATCAGCCTTGGCCGCACTTTGTGGTAGTCGCAGAATTGGTCAAAAGCGTGGCGTATATTGTTTTCGGCCCCGGGAACAATGAGCCGCAAACCCTGGAGAAAGTCAGGGAATACTACGTTGGTGGCCGCGTCGGGAGGCCCGATAATGCTCACCGGCTGACGTGCGATGCGGCGAGAGCGAAATGGGTTCTGTTGGTCGCCCTGAACCGGCTGATTTGACAGCACCAGATCCAGCCGATGTGCCGACAGGCGCCGCAGTAAATCGTCAAGCCCGCCGCTTTGTAGGCTGAGCTCCAGATCATCCCGCTCTAGTAGCGGCGCAAGAAACCCTTCCTGAAAGTTCCGCGACAGCGTCGCCACAGCACCTACCTTTAATGTTTCTCGCGCCGGTTGGTGCCCGCTTTCAAACAAAGCAGATAACTCCGCCCCTTGGCGAAATATTTCTTCTGCGTAGCTGAATGCCACGCGACCGGCCTCTGAAAGCTTCAGGCGCCGCCCTTCGCGAATAAATAGCGCTTCACCAAAACTATCCTCTAGTTTTCGTATTTGTCCCGACAGTGCCGATTGCGATATGTGCAAAGCTTCCGCAGCGCGGGTCAGATGTCCGGTGCGGGCTACTTCCCAGAAGTAGAAAAGATGGTGGTAATTGAGTTTCATGTATTCGTTCTTTAAAAGTGAATGTTACGTTCTTTATAAACTATTTTTTAAATGTATGCACGGTGGGCATAGTAGCGAGGTTGCCTAATTTGCTGTTCAAGGAGTTGCTGAATGAACCCCATCGCCACCGTCGTTGCAGAGCTTGCCCTGTTGGGTTGGCTGCTAGTCCCGTTGTCGTTGCTGTTGCTTGCGGCATATGCCAACTGGACCAGCAACCCACGCAAACTTGCCCATTGCTGGACCGCCGCCAAGAGCTTATTCGTTGCCTTGATGGCCATCACGGGGTTTGTCGGCCTGATGTTGTTGGCCGATGGCCCGGGCTTCACAACCGGCTTGCCGGAAATTGGTGCCCAGTTTGGCCTGTTCCCCAGCGGCCTGGCATTGTGGATGTCGATGCTGGTTGGTTTTATTGGCTGGGTCATCATTCGTTACGCGGACGACTATCTGCGCGGCGACCCGGGCCGTGCGCGCTTTTTCCCCTGGTTCCTTATTACCCTGGCCAGCGTTCTGGTTCTGGTGTTGACTAACCACCTGCTGGTCCTTGTGGGTGCCTGGGTGGGCGTGAGCCTTTCATTTCACCACTTGCTTACCCTTTATCCCCAACGCGCCGCGGCGAATGCGGCTGCTTTGCAGAAGTTCATTATCAGCAGAGTAGGAGATGTGTGTGTACTTAGCGCGGTTTTGCTGCTGCACCATCACTACGGCACCTTTTATCTTCCAGAAATGATGGCCGCTGCGGGCGATGGGGCGGGCCAATCGTTGGCCTTGCAATCTGCGTCTGTACTGCTGGCTATAGCGGCGCTGCTGAAATGTGCTCAGCTGCCAGTTCATGGGTGGTTGCTGCGGGTTATGGAAGCGCCGACGCCGGTTTCGGCACTGCTGCACGCGGGCATTATCAACCTGGGTGGTTTTCTGTGGCTGCGTTTGTACCCAGTGTTTGACGGCTTTACGCCGGGCCACGGCATTCTTCTTGTTGTCGGCGGTGTGACCGCAGTCGTTGCTGCGCTGGTGATGATGACGCAGTCATCAGTAAAGCACTCACTGGCGTGGTCTACGTCAGCACAGATGGGGTTTATGTTGTTCGAAATTGGTTTAGGCGCTTACACCTTGGCCTTCCTGCATCTGCTGGCGCACTCGCTGTACAAGGCGCATTCGTTCCTGGCCAGTAGCCGCACGGTTGTGGCCAGCCATTCGCTGGCAGGGTACGCCGGAGTGGAGCGGGTTCAGGTGATAAACGGCGTGCTTGCCGCCGTGGTCGCCGCGGTTATATTGTCGGCGGTGCCGGCACTGGTGGAAGGGAAACTGGTTCTGGGTACGCTGCTGGTGTTGGCGTGCACCGCTGCCGCACTGGGCATTCCAGCTTGGGTGAAGGCTCCGGTTCGAGCCAGCCTGCTGCTTTGTACCCTGATGTTGTTGCCACTTTATAGCTTACTGCATGCGTTGCTGTCGCCGGCTCTGGGTTCAACCAGCAACTTGGTGCTTCCACTTGCAGCACAAGTGGCGGGCTTGGCCATCGTCGCTGCTCTGGCGGCTGGCTCTCTGATGATTTTGCTTAAACCGCAGAGCCGCATCAGCCAGGCACTCCATCATTACTACTGCGAAGGCTTAGGGCTAGATCTGCCGTTGAACCGCGTCAGTGCCGCATTGGCAAGAAAAACCAACAGCTTGAGCCTTCGCGGCGCCAAACCGACCAACCTAAATAAAGTTATCCCGTTGAGTTCAGGAGAGCGGTCATGAGCCCTAGCTACCTTGTACAAAATGAATTACAGGCGGCTGTAATCGCGGCTTGCGAGGCCATAGCGCCGATATGGCCTCTGGACCAGTTTATTGCCGTCAATCCCTGGTGGGGAATGCGGGAGCAATCGGTGGCAGAGGCGGCCGATCAACTGCAGCGCCGTGGCGGTATCAGCATGTTAATGCCTGCGTCTTTTTACTTGTCGGCCTGGGACGGCGGGCGCATACGCCCCGAAGACGTGCAGGATGTGTTACAGGCGGTTGGCCCTGAACCTGCGCCATCGCTTGAAGACCTGCTGAAGCGCTTGCGCGCGGGTGATTTTGTTCAGCCACGGGCGGCCTGCTCTATTTTCCTGAGCCATGAAGGCCTTGCGCCGGCCGGCGATGGCAATTCCCAAGAAGCCGTTGTACGTCAGACAGGTCGTTTCTGTGCCCGTTACTTTGATCAGCGCCAGGCACGCTGGGCTGCAGACAAGGAACACAGCCTTTACACGGCCTGGCATGAGCATGTAAATGCCAGTCATCTGGTAGACAAGCAGATTGGCGTTAAAGGCTTACAACGTATGCTTGCAGGCTTGCCGCAAGAGACCGAACAGGCCCTGGCACAACTGACCCGCGATCTGGCCCTGCCGCCCGCGGCGTTGGAAGCGCTTTGCCACGGATTGTTACTGGATATGATTGGCTGGGCGTCCTGGTGCCGCGGAATAGACTGGCGAGCCGAAAACCAAGGGGGCACCAGTAAGATCTGTCGTGAGCTGTTGGCTGTGTTGCTGGCATGGGAATGGGCAGGGTTCGCGCTTGCCAATAACGCTACCCAGAAAGCTTGGCAAAGCCAGTGGTTTCTGGCAGCCAAGAGTGGGTTTGATGAGGACGGGCTCGATAACGGCGCAAACACTGACGGCCAACTCTGGTTGTGGCAGCAGGCGTTTGAGCGGGCCTGGCAGCGGCAGCTGCTATCAAGCCTGAATCTTGATGCAAGCCCGGTTGCCGCGGTAAGGCCAGACGTTCAAGCGGTATTTTGTATTGATGTGCGTTCGGAAGTCATCCGGCGCAACCTGGAACAAGCGGACGGCGGTATTCAAACCAAGGGTATGGCCGGCTTTTTTGGTTTGGCGCTGGCCCATCAGACACTCAGCGACAAGCCCGGCATGCGTCAGCTTCCGGGCCTGTTGGAGCCGGCAATCATAGCCGCTGACACCACGGGTACCAGCCAGGGTGATAACGCACAGCGAAGCAAAACCAATCAGCAAGAACTGTTCCGTCAGGCGGTTCGCAGCGCCAAGTATGGCAGCTTGTCAACTTTTACCTTGGTGGAAACCACCGGCTTGGCCTGGGCCTGGAAGCTGGTGCGTGACAGTCTTAATAAAGGAAATAGCAGTAAAGGTGAAGATCACGAGCCTGGACAGCTGCGCATGCATCATGCCGGAACCGGAGATCCGTTGTCTGATGCGAACAAAATCCGCCTGGGCACAGATTTTTTGCGGTCGCTGTCGCTGACGGAACATTTTGCCCCGTTGCTGGTTCTGGTGGGCCACGGCGCGCGCACAGACAATAACGCTCACCACGCGGGTTTGGCGTGTGGCGCCTGCGGGGGCCGCAATGGCGGCCTGAATGCGCAGATTGTGGCTGATATGCTGAATGAGCCGGTGGTGCGTGCAGGTTTGGAAAAAGAAGGTATCGTTATTCCGCAGGAAACCTGGGTGGTTGCGGGCCAGCACTGCACGGTGACCGACCAAGTGCAGATTATTCGCCGCAGCGCCTTACCAGCCAGTCATAGGGGTGTCCTGTCGCGTTTTGAAAAGGCCCTTAGCATTGCTGGCACCAGCATGCGGAGGGAGCGGGCGACACCGCTTCAGCTAAACGGTTTGGGGGATGACGCGCTGCTGGCCGAACTGCAAAGACGTACCCGGAACTGGGCCGAGGTGCGCCCTGAGTGGGGTTTGGCCAACAACGCCGCAATGCTGATTGGCAATCGCACATTGTCGCGCGGACGCGACCTGGGTGGCCGGGTGTTCATGCACGATTATGACCCCGAGGCAGACGAGGATGGCAATGTACTGACCGCCATATTTGGTGGCCCTGTGGTGGTTGCCAGCTGGATTAATTTACAGTATTTCGCCTCGGTGACTGCACCGGAAACCTACGGTGCGGGCAATAAGCTGCTGCATTCGGTGATCGGCGGCAACGTGGGCGTGATTGAAGGCGATGGCAGCGATCTGCGGATTGGCTTGCCGTGGCAGTCGGTTCACGACGGCACGAACTGGCGGCACGAGCCCATGCGTTTAACGGTTCTGATTGATGCGCCTCAAGAGCGGATTGATTTGGCTTTGGAGCGCACCCCGGCGCTCGCCACACTGGTTAAAAACCAGTGGCTGAGCATGACCAGCCTTCAGCTGATCAAGCGAACCCGGGGTGCCAGTTCCGCTTCGGCCCAGTTGACCGTTGCGGGCTGAGCGTCGTTACCGGTAAACAGATGCCCGACCTCCGGCACTGCATAACGCAGATCGCCGCGAGTCGGGCGCTGACTGTTGAATTCAGCATGGCTGATGCCCACTTCCCAGATGTTATTCGAACCTTCGCTGTGCCAGCCTTCAGGGCGTAACTCAACCCGCACTTCCGAGCCAATCAGGCTAACCGCTTCAATGCGTAGCGGCAAATTGGCGTGTGCCACCGGCGCTGTTGCCAGCCGCACTTCATGTGGCCGCAGGTAGATCTGGGCGTCTCCCTTGTGCTGCACTCCGGGTAAGGTTACCCAGGCATTACCCTGGCTTAGGCTGCCTTGCCTTACCTGGCCAGAAATAACATTTACCTGGCCCAAAAAATCGAATACAAAGCGGCTCTCTGGCCGAGCGTAAAGCTCTATGGGTTCATTCACCTGCTCCACACGGCCCTGGCTCATAACCACTACCTGATCAGACAGTTCCAAGGCTTCTTCCTGGTCGTGGGTCACGAAAATGCTGGTGAAGTGGAATTCATCGTGAAGATTGCGCAGCCAACGGCGCAAGTCTTTACGTACTTTGGCGTCCAGCGCTCCAAAGGGTTCATCTAAAAGCAGAATTTTCGGTTGGGTCGCAATCGAACGAGCCAGTGCCACCCGCTGTTTTTGACCGCCGGACAATTGCGCCGGGTAGCGTTGGGCCAGGTGCGGCAACTGAATCATTTCCAACAGCTCGCTAACGCGCTTCTGAATATCCGTTTTTGACGGGCGCTGTTTGCGTGGCAGAGAATCCAGGCCGAAAGCAATGTTCTGTGCCACGGTCATGTGGCGGAACAGAGCATAGTGCTGAAACACAAAACCGATGTTGCGCTCGCGTACGTGAAGCCCGGTAACATCCTGGCCTGAAAACGAGATTTGCCCGCTGTCTGCAGACTCCAGCCCGGCAATAATGCGCAGCAGAGTCGTTTTGCCCGAGCCGGAAGGACCCAGTAAAGCGGTGAGTTTGCCCTCGGGAATATCCAGAGAGACGTTATTCAGCGCCTGAAACTTGCCAAAGCGCTTGTTGATGCCATCAACGGTAATACTCATGAAGCGATCTCCTGTGCTTGCAGGCGGATCAGGGTGCGAGCCTGCCGCCATTCCACAAAACCTTTAGCGGCCAGCGTAAACACGGCAATGCCGGCCAATAGTGATGCGCTGGTGAACGCGCCGACAACGTTGTAATCCTGGTACAACAATTCCACGTGTAGGGGCAGGGTGTTGGTTTGCCCGCGAATATTACCCGCCACCACGGATACCGCGCCAAATTCGCCTACGGCACGTGCATTGGTCAGCACAACGCCGTAGATAAGCGCCCATTTGATGTTAGGCAGTGTAATGGTACGAAATATTCTCCAACCCGACGCGCCAAGCACAACGCCGGCCTCTTCTTCCTCGCTGCCTTGCTGTTGCATAAGCGGAATCAGCTCACGGGCAACAAACGGGCAGGTAACAAACACGGTTACCATCACAATGCCGGGCCAGGAGAACATCAGCTGAATGTCATAGTCCGCCAGCCAGCTGCCAATCCAGCCGTTACGGCCATACAGCAGCAGATACAGCAAACCAGCCACCACCGGCGACACCGCAAACGGGATATCAATCAGGGTGATCAGCAGTTTACGGCCGGGAAAACGAAACCGGGTGACCAGCCAGGCCAGCGCTACACCAAACACCAGGTTTAGCGGCACGGTCAAAGCGGCCACAAACAAGGTCAGCCCGATCGCGTGTAGGGTGTACTGGTCTAGCAGGTTATCAGCGAACGTGCTCCAGCCGGCGCTCAGGGCTTCGGTAAAAATAACCACCAGCGGCATAATTAAAAGGCCAGCGGTGACTGCGATGGCGATGCCAATCAGCAGCCACTTTATGGCCGGGCTGTCGCCAACGCGACGGTGTTGTAAGGAGTGTAAGGAGTGTGAGGAGCGGGCTCGGGTGCGTGCCATGGCGCTAGCGTCCTTCCAGGCGTTTGAGGTAGCGCGCTTGCCATACGGTAATGGCAAACAGCAGCACCAGTGATGCCAGCAGGATAACCGAGGCAATCGCGCTGGCCGCGGCGTAGTCGTACTCCTGCAGGCGGATAAAGATCATCAGACTGGTGACCTCACTGATGTAGGGCATGTTGCCGGCAATGAAGATAACCGCGCCAAACTCGCCAAGGCTGCGGGTAAACGACAAAGCCACACCGGTGACCAATGCCGGCCATAGTGCCGGGAAAATAACCCGGCGAAACACATGGGCGTCGCTGGCGCCCAGGCTTACGGCGGCTTCTTCATCTTCCGGTGCCAGCTCTTCCAGAACCGGCTGCACAGTGCGCACCACAAACGGCAGGCTGGTAAACGCCATGGCCACCACAATGCCCACGGGTGTGAAGGCGACGTCTATACCCAGTTTGGTCAAAAATTGCCCGTACCAACCGTTTGCAGCGAACAGCGTAGCCAACGTAATGCCGGCAACAGCGGTGGGCAATGCAAAGGGTAGATCTACCACCGCATCAATCAGGCGTTTTCCGGGAAATTCATAGCGCACCAGAACCCAGGCCAACAGTAAGCCAAAGGCGCCGTTAAACAGTGACGCAGCTAATGCGGCCAGCGCAGTCACTTTATAAGAGGCTACAACCCGTGGATCAGTGATTACAAACCAGAATTCACTAAGGCTCATGGCCGACACTTCAATAACCAGCCCTGTCAGCGGCAATAGCAAAACCAGGCTGATAAAGAACAGCGATATGCCGAGGCTCAGACCGAACCCCGGCAATACCCGCTTACTGCGGCTCTTGGTCAGCGGCCAGCGCTGTGATTTCACTGCGCTGGCCTGATTAGCGGTGGACATTGATTACTTACGACGCTGCAATTGGTCAAGTTTTCCGCCACTGGCAAAGTGCTCTTCGGTGGCGCTTTCCCAGCTGCCGGCAATGGCGTCTATGGACAGTAATTTCACGTCCGGGAAGCGGTCAGACGTTTCTTTTTTCACGGTGTCGTTGTGCACGCGGTAGTTGAATCCGGCCAGCAGGCGCTGGGCGTCTTCACTGTAAAGGTGCTCAAGATAGGCTTTGGCGAGGTCTTCGGTGCCGTTCTGCTTAACGTACTCGTCTATCCAGGTAACCGGAAATTCGGCCAAAAAACTGATCTTGGGCGTGACCACTTCGTATTCGCCATTGTCGTAACGGTCAACCAGGTTCAGCACTTCCGATTCGAACGTCAGCAGAACGTCGCCAATTTCGCGTTCAATAAAGGTTGTAGTGGCGCCGCGACCACCGCTGTCAAATACTTTTACCTGACCCAGAAAATCCCGAAGGAACCCGTCAATTTTCTGCTGGTCGTCACCAAAGGTTTCTTGAGCGTAGCCCAGCGCAGCAAGATAGGTGTAACGGCCATTGCCGGAGGTTTTCGGATTGGGCATAACCAGAGCTACGTCTTCTTTTACCAGGTCGTCCCAGTTTTGAATATTTTTTGGATTACCCTTACGCACCAGAAATGCCATGGTGGAGTAATACGGGGAGCTGTTGTTTGGTAACCGCTCGGCCCAGTTTTCAGGAATCAAATTGCCGCGGGTGTGCAGAATGTCAATATCGGTGACTTGGTTAAAGGTAGCCACGTCGGCTTTCAGGCCTTGAATAATCGCTTGTGCCTGCTTGGAAGAACCTGCGTGCGACTGGCTGACTTCAACGCTGTCGCCGGTCTTTTCTTTCCAATATTCATTGAAATGCACGTTGTAAGCGGCGAACAGTTCGCGGGCGACATCATAGGATGAGTTCAGCAATTCTCGTTCGGCCGATACAGCCGCGGGGGCAAAAAGTGAGGCGCTGAGCGCGAGGCCGGTCACCAGGCCTTTGAGTTTACGTTGCATGACATTCCCCTAAAACAGATGATGTGTTGAGGGGTAAGTTACCAAAGCGCGGTTAAAACTGGAAAGAATAAAGAATAACTAAAATATAAATTTTTGGAATAAGAGCGGGAGGAAGAGGTTCAGTCGATTACATGACAGCAAAAACTCCGGAGCCCGTGATAAGTGCGGGCTCCGGGGTTGGCCGTTACTGCTTGGAGGCTTCGGCGACGTAATGCGCCACCGCTTTCATCTGCTCTTGCGACAGGCTATCTGAAAAATCCGGCATAATGCCAACACCGCCGTTAAGCGCCTTCCAAACCTGCTCTTCGGAAGGCTTCAGATCATTGAAGTTGGGCCCAATAGCACCAGCCGATCCGGCGTCTGCCAGTGTGTGACAAATGGCGCAGGAAGGCTCAGCCTGATCAAACACCTGCTTACCCTGTGTGTAAAGCTCGTCTGCATAAGCGGTCCCTGCGCACAGACACAATATAAGACTAACAACCGCTATTTTCATAAAAGAGTTTCCACGCTCAAGACACGCTAACGGTGACGCCGTGATCTTGCCAACTGGCGTTGCCATAACCGCGTTCGTTCGGCGTACGCTCAGGTGGTTGAGTGTTGCCTTCAACATCGGTAGCACGGCTGACAATAAGATGCTCACCGGCCGGCAGATCGGTGCCCAGTACAAACGGACGCCATGCAAAAGGTCCTAAATCCGGCCCCAGGAAACGCGCCTGTTTCCAATTTTTGCCACCGTCGACAGAGACTTCTATTTTCTCAAGATCATTCACGCCGCCTAAGGCCACGCCATAAATCATATTACGACCAGTTTTTGCGCCTTCCAAAGGAGCCGTTATCCAGGATTTGACCGGCATTTCCCACATGGAGGGTTGGTCCGGGGCGCCTTTTACGCCAACGTCGCGAAGTCGATAGCCCGAGGCCTGGATTTTGGCGTCGGTCTGGTCTTTTGTGAAAGAAATGTTTTTGACGTATTTAACGTTGTTAACACCGAAGTAGCCCGGTACAACGAATCGCAATGGTCCACCGTGGCTCAACGGCAGCGCTTGGTCGTTCATTTCCCAGGCCAGCAGAACCTGATCCAGAGCCTGGACGGGCACTGACCTTTCAACCATCAGGGTTTTCGGGTCCAAACCTGCAGGCAGAGTCTCGCCGCCCGTGGCGGTTATGTAACGGGCATCTTCGCTGTTGCCACCCAGTTCTTTGATCACATCGCTTAGGGGCACGCCTGTCCAAACGACACAGCCTGCAGCACCGGTTGCCCACTGGGTTCCGCCTGGGCCATGGGTAAAGAAAGCTCGGCCATTGCCGGAACATTGCAATACAGACGCAACCGACGTCACATTCATTTTTTTCAGATCTGCAACCGTAAAGGTTTTGGGCGAGGCCACACCCTCGATGGTGACTTCCCAGGCATCCGGGTTATCCGTGATTCCGTCGGGCGCGGGCAGGTTGTTGCGCACAAACAAATGGGTGCTTGGCGTTACCACGCCGCTACCAATGGCACCGCGCTGGGTTTCCATGGTGTTCGCGCTGTGCACGATCAACGCAGATTGATCTTTCCATTTCACGAAGTCAGGCAGGGTTTTGGGCTCGTCGGCGCGCGCCAATGGCACCATGCCTAACAAGCTGACAGAGACCATGGCGCCGGCGCTGCCAACCAGTAGCCGTCTACGGCTGAGGCTCGCAGGTTGGGTTGTCATAGCTTGAGTATCCCGAGGTGACATTTTCATCATTTCTTCCTTTTATTTTTTTTGATGCACATCGGGACTAAGCTTAAACCAGCTTCTTATATGCTGCCACTTAAAAACGTAGTAACGCAGACCCCCAGGTAAAACCGCCGCCAAACGCTTCCAGTAAAACAACCTCGTTACGCTTGATCCTGCCATCACGTACAGCTTCATCAAGGGCCAGAGGAATAGACGCTGCTGAGGTATTGCCATGCTTGTTAACGGTTACCACAACCTGATCCATCGGCATGTTCAGTTTTCTAGCGGTCGCTGCGATAATCCGCATATTAGCCTGGTGGGGCACAAGCCAATCAATATCCGATTTTTTCATATTGTTGTGAGCAAGGGTTTCATCAACAATTCTACCCAGCGTGTTTACCGCCATTCTGAAGACTTCATTCCCTTTCATTTCCACATAGCCCAAGCCTGCCTTGAACTTTTCAGGATTTTCGGCGATGCCACATGGCACGTGAAGAAGTTTTTCATAGCTGCCGTCGGCGTGAAGATGGGTGGACAAAATCCCAGTTTCATCACTGGCTTCAAGAATAACCGCACCGGCGCCATCGCCGAACAACACGCAGGTACCACGATCGCTCCAGTCGATAATACGAGAGAATACCTCTGCACCAATGACGAGCACTTTTTTGCTGGTTCCCGTTTTGATGAATTTATCCGCGGTGGCCAGCGCGTACACAAAACCGCTGCATACAGCCTGAATGTCAAAAGCGGGACAGCCTCGAATTCCCAGGCGTGCCTGCAGAATACAGGCGGAGCTTGGGAATACTTTATTGGGCGTAGAAGTAGCAAACACGATCAGATCAATATCCGCAGCGTATATTCCGGCGGCCTCTATGGCTCTTAAGGCAGCCTGTTCGGCCAGGTCAACGGTGGTTTGACCTTTCACCGCAATATGGCGCTGTTCAATGCCGGTTCGTTCGCGGATCCACTGGTCCGTGGTGTCCACGGTTTTTTCTAGATCCTTATTGGTCACAATCTGGTCCGGCAGGTACGAGCCGGTGCCGGTAATACGTGCGAAGGTCATTCGTAACTTCCTGCAGCATTGATTTTTTGTCAATCCGCCATGCTATACCGGTCTGTACCAGCGGCGTTATTAGCGATTTGTCGGTTGAACGTTAGTTTGTCATCTTGCAGCATGGCAGCGACGGCTAGTTAGGTCTAGATTTAATCTTCGACTCGACCGCAATACACTTGAATGGAACGGAATTATGACACAGGGACGTTTGGTAAAATCTACCATTAGCTTTTCTGGTGCAACCTCCGTTAGCCTTGCGTTAAGCATTCAAGCTTGGAGCCGTCACACATCTTCTACCGCGGCAGCTCGCAAACCCTTGGTTCAACATTGATATGGTCACCGAATGACACTCACTGAAATGGTTTTGCTGGCTGCCCTGGGTGGGGTCGCCGGCTTTATTAATGTGCTCTCCGCCGGTGGCTCAATGCTCACCTTGCCCTTGCTGATGTTTCTGGGCCTACCGCCTCAGGTTGCTAATGGCACCAATCGGGTCGCTATAACGTTGCAGAGCATTACCGCCGTTGGCAGTTTTTTCCGTAACGGACACGGTCAGCTGGGTATTGGTTTGCGGCTGGCTGTGCCTGCCGTGCTGGGGTCATTGCTTGGAGCTTGGCTAGCGACAGACGTCTCCGCAGCCGTTTTTGAATTCATTCTGGTTGCCGCCATGATCGCCACTTCGACATTTTTGCTGCTGCCCGCTCCAAAGCTGGACACTCGTCCGTTAACCCCCGAGCGACTCGGCCCGGTGATCTACGCCGCCATGTTTGTGGTGGGTCTTTACGGTGGATTTATTCAGGTGGGGGTAGGGGCGCTGTTTATTGTCGCGCTGCACCGTATGCTGAAAATAGACCTGCTTCAGGTAAACGTGCTCAAAGTCTTCATCATTCTTCTATATACCATCCCGGCACTGGCGATATTCGCCGGCAGTGGGCAAGTACGCTGGGCGATGGGTTTGACGCTGGCCGCAGGTAATATTGCCGGGGCGATCATTGCGGTGAAGGTCAATGTTGGGCCACGGGGTGCACAGTGGGTGAAATGGCTGACTCTGATTATGGTGTGCGCCATTATTATTCGCCTGATTGTCGCGTAATTGCCGGCTGACCATTGTGATCTTTTACTTCCCCAGCAATTCACCCAGGGGCTTCAAGTTGACCACCGAATCACACAGGGATTTTGTCATCATCAACAAGGGCGTGGCGACAATTAAACCGACCGGCCCCCACAACCAACCCCAGACCAATAACCCAATAAAAATAACAACAGCGTTTAGGCTCGACATCCGCGCCGTTAATACCGGTGTCAGTATGTTGCCCTGAATACTGGTAATGATCAGTGAGGTGCAAGACACCACAATGGCCATATTGAGAGTGCCAAACTGAACAAACGCTGCTACACCCGTGCTCAAGAAAATTAGCACAGGCCCTAAATAAGGAACGGCACTGGCGACACCGGCGAGTACACCCCATAGGCCGGCTTGTTCAAAGCCCAAGGCCATGAACGCCAGCCAGGTTATAACGCCTACAAAAACGGAACCGATGAGCGTCACAAACAAGAAGCGCCGTACCTGATAATGGAAGTCGGCCATGATATGGGCCGCTTTGCGCATACGGCCAAACGACGGCCCGGCAATTCGCACAACTTTTAAACGGTAGAGCTTGCCCACAGCCAACAGGAAAAACACCAGCAGCAGCACTGATAGCACCTGCGAAAACAGCACCAATGCCGCGGGTGAGCCTTGCATAATGAAATTGCGAAGGTCAAAAGGTTCCTTTGCAACGCGCACCAATGTAGCCCGAGGCCCAGAATGGTCTGTTTGATCGTCTGGCGACGTCGTCTCTTCAATTTTGGCTGCGGCCTTTTGCGCCTTGTCCATAACGCTGGCTTCTGCTGCCGGCTTTTTGGCCTCTTCACGCTGAAAGCGCTCAACCGCTTGCGGAATTTTGTCCAGCAGATCCATCGCCTCATTTTTCAAAGGCACGCTTGCGGCTGCGCCTATGGCTATAACTATAGTGATCACCAACCCAGCGGAAAGAGTTCGCGGCAGTCGTAAACGTTCGAGCCCTGTTACCAGCGGGGCGAGCGCATAGCTGATCAGCACTGCCACCACCAAGGGCAATAAAATGGCTTGCGCCCAGTCGATAAAAACCAACGTTGCGATGGTCGCTATAATGACCAGTGACACGCTTTGCACGTTTACCGCCTGAGTCATTCCTTGGGAAGCGTTTAGGGGGTTCCCATTGGTTTTATCGGGCTCTTTAGAACCGGTCTGTGCTGTCATGAACCTGTGCCTGGCAGATTGGTGAAATGGGGTCATTTCAGTCTAGTCAACGCAGAGACACAAGCCTATACATTTTGTTAATAGCTACTCAACCTTCCCGCAGCAGCAGGGCCGGGTTCAACCGCAGCGCCCGCAGTGTTGGCAGCAGGCCTGCCAGCAGGGCAAGCGAACTGACGGCACCCGCCACCAGCGCGCCAAGCCACCACAGATCGCCTGCTGGCAGTTTTAGCAGCATGCTTGCCAGTGGTAGGGCGATCAGCGCTCCGAGTGCAGTTGCGAACACGGTAGAAAGCAAGGTAAGTAACCCGGTTTCCAGTAACATGGACTGCCGAATAGCCTGGTGCCTGGCGCCAAGGCAGTGAAGCAGGTTGGCCTCGTAGAGCTGTCGTCTGCGGCTGACACCGACCACACTGGACAGCACAAGAAGACTCGCCGTCAGGCTGACCATGGCAACGGTGGCAAGGCCGGCCGCCGCCTTGTTCAGCAGATCACCAGCTGTTTCGAGCCAGTCGGCTGTGCGCAGGGTAATCACATTCGGAATGTTTCTGGCGAGCCACTGCTGTGACGTTTTTGCAGCTCGGTCGGTTTGATAGACCACGCCTACGTACCTGCCAATCAATTCGTCCAGCGCGCCATCTTGCAGAACGCCTTCGAACCAGAATCGGGTTTGAAGGCCTTTTTGCTGGTATAGGGCTCTGATTTCGGCGGCAATTGTCTGGCCCTCAGCCTGAAATTCCACCCTGTCGCCTACCGTCAGCCCAAGCTGGTTGGCTTCCCGATCTTCCATCGCCATGAAGGCGGGCTTACCCTCTGGTGCCGGTGACGACCACCAGCTGCCACTGACGAGTTCTAGATCCTCCGGGTTTCCAGACAGATAACTGAGCTTGTACTCATCACCCATGGCCTCGCGTCTGGCTTGCGAGTTGTCGGCCAGAACATCGGCGATTGGCTCATTGTTGATCGCTGCCAGGCGGCCACGAACCAATGGCAACAGTTCAATCTGGCTGGCCGGATCAAGGGATTCGAGGCCAGACTTGAGCGGGTCAATCTGATCAGAAAAAACTTCATACAGAATCAGGGCAGGTGCTTCCGCCGGTATCGTGGATTCCAGCGCTCGAAGGAGGGTGCCTACAAGCAGAGTGCAAGCCACCACAAGCGTCAGCGCGGTGCCCAGCGAGAGCAGGGTTGCCCGCAATGGTGAATCTGGCCTGTGCAAATTGGCCAGCGCCAGTCGGCGGGCAAAATTTCGACCAGCAAAGCCGCTGTCTTCCAGAGCTCTGGCAGCGCGTTGCAGTCCCTTGACCAGACCTTCCAGCAAGCCCCAGAGCACCACAACAGCCAGCAGGAACAGGAACCCGAGTTGTGGAGAGGGCAACCAGAGCAGAGTGGCGGCAATGTAGACCACTAGCAGAAGATAACTCGCTATCCGCCAGCTACGAGGCTCATGACTGGCCGCCTGAACCCGGCCTCGGAACAGCCCGGCCGGCGACGCAGCAAGTGCTCTGGCCAGCGCCGGCAGTGCGAACACGTAAGCCGTCAGCACAGCAAACAGCCAGCTCAGCAGCAACGGCACCACCCAAAGAGCTATCCACTGGCCCGCCACACCAGCGTCGCCAGATCCGGGCAGCGCAAAGGCATCGCCGGCCAGGCCAATAGCTGCAGCAGACAGCGCCAAGCCGATGGCGCCGCCGATGATGCCTGCCAGGCTGCCCAGCAGGCCAATCTGCAGTAGATAAATGCCCACTAAAGGCCTGCGCCGCAAACCCAGAGTTTGCAGTGTGGCGATGGTGCCAAGCTTTTCGTCCAGGTAGGCATGTATGCTGTTGGCGACACCCAGGCCGCCAATGAACAGCGTGGTAAAAGCGATCAGAATGAGCGCCGTTGCAATCTGGTCAAGCCGTTCGGACAAGCGTTCGCTGCGCTCGGCAAAGGTTGTGGTATCCCAGCGAGTATCGGGAAACGCCTGCTCGAATTCATCCAGCCAGACGTTCAGGTTGCGGTCAGTCTGCACCCGGTACTCGTAGTCAACGCGGCTGCCGGGCCGGATCAGCCCGGTTGCCTCTACCGCCGCTTCGGAAATCATGATCGGTAAACCGCGCCAGTTGGCATTCAGGCTACGATCCGGTTGCGCCTCAATCAGGCCGCTGATGCGAAAAGTTGCTGCGCCAATCTGTATCTGGTCGCCAATGGACTGGCCCAGACGCTCAGCCAGCAAAGGGTCGATGATGGCCCCCCAAAGATCATCCTTGGGTGCCGTGAGTTCCGACAGTGGTTGGTCGGGCGTCAGTTGTAGCTCGCCGTAAAGCGGGTAGGCGGCATCAGGAATCAGTATCTCGGCTCTGACGAAGCTTGCGCCTCCGTCTTCACTTGAACCACTGACCGTTGCACCACTAACCATAGTGTCTAGCTCTCGAACCAGCGAGAGGCTGCCGGTCGCACGAACCCATGCAAGCACTTCATCCGGCAGAGGCTCACTGGCTTCCAGCTCGACGTCGCCGCCTAGAAGCATGCGGGTATCCGCTAGCAGACTCTGCTCGATAACCCGGTAGAGACTGGCCGTGGCAGCCACCAGGGTAACGCCCAGTATGAGGCAAGCCAGAAAAACCTTGAGCGCGGAGATGCGCGAGCGCAGATCCGAGATCGCGAATTTCAGCATCCAGAACGGTCTTGCGGATGTTTCAGATTTCATAGAGGTGCCCGCCGTCCATCCGAACCCTGTGCTGACAGCGTTCCGCGACACGCTCGTCGTGGGTCACCAGCACCAGCGTAGACTTGCTTTTCTTATGCAGGTCGAACAGCAGCGAAAGCACTTTCTCGCCGGTTTCCTGGTCCAGATTGCCGGTAGGCTCGTCACCCAGCAGCAAACTCGGCTGATGTACCAAAGCCCTGGCAATCGCGACACGCTGCTGCTCGCCACCAGACAGTTGCGACGGATAGTGCTGCAATCGATGGTTCAGCCCAACGGCCTCTAACATGGCAATAGCTTGCTCACGGGCGTGGGCTTGCCCGGCAATTTCAAGCGGCAGGCTGACGTTACCCAACGCGCTGAGGCCGGGCAGCAAATGAAACGACTGAAAAATAATGCCGAGGTGTTTACTGCGCCAGTCGGCCAATGCATCTGAATCCATGTCACCAAGGCGCTGACTGCCAATCAGGATCTCGCCCTTGTCCGGGCGCTCAAGACCAGAAAGCAGCAAAAGCAGGGAGGTCTTCCCGCTTCCGGATGGGCCAGTAATCGCCAGTGTCTCGCCGGGTGGAACCTTGAGTGATGCGTTATTGAGCACTGCGACAGCACCTGATTCTGTTGGATATGTAAGGTAAATGCCGCTCATTTCGACGCTGGTGGACACAGAGGCTCCTTGTTTTGTGATTAATGCGAATCTGATCTGTTCGTCATGTTACTGTATAACACTATGAAGCCTAATAAACGTGAACTTAAACACATGGAACGACAGCTTGTTGTGGCGCTCACCGAAGCCTGCGAGGCTGCAAAAACGGAAATACCCGGTTTTTGCTGGCTTACCCACGATAACGGGGCAAATCAGTTTCCGGCGGGCCTTCGAGTGACCTGGATTTTTGATACCCGGGCCAACCTTGAGCAAGCGCTTGTGGATGGATTTAAACAGTATGCGCGTGTGCGGACCCTGGCCGCGCTTGAACAAACCGGCCTGGACCCAGGCATCATTTCCAATTGCCTGCAGTTCGACAGCGAGGAAGCCTGCACGAATTCCCAAAAGGGTAACTGGTTGGCGCGGCTGGCGCAGTTACGGCGCATCAGGCATTTAGGTGACAACTGACGATCTGCTGGCCGGTATTCTGCCGACAGCCGCTTAGTATTTGCCAACTCGATTCCCGATAACTTGAGTGAAAAGTGTCAAATCAAAGAGTTCCAGCATGAAAATCACTAAAGCAGTACCAACCAATATCATCACCGGATTCCTGGGGGTGGGCAAAACCACTGCCATTTTGCACCTGTTGGCCAATAAACCCGCCAATGAGCGTTGGGCGGTATTGGTCAATGAGTTTGGCGAAATAGGTATCGACGGCGGTTTGATGGCTGGAGGCCCGGGGGCTCAAACCGGCGTTTTTATCCGCGAGGTACCCGGCGGCTGCATGTGTTGCGTTTCAGGTTTGCCCATGCAAATGGCGTTGAACAGATTATTGATGGCGGCAAAACCAGACCGGTTGCTCATCGAACCAACGGGGTTGGGGCACCCTCAAGAAGTTATTGAGTCTTTGCGCCAGCCGCATTACGCAACCGTTATTGATTTGAGGGCGACGCTGACCTTGATTGATCCTCGGCGCATACGAGATTCGCGTTATACCCGGAACGCCACATTCATACAGCAAATTGCAGTAGCCGATGTACTTGTGGCGAATAAATCCGATCAGTGTACGGATGAAGACTTTTCTTCCCTGGACGCTTACCTTTTGGAAAAAGCCAGTCACGAAAAGCCGTTATATCGAGTGAGTTTCGGGGAGATCCCGTTCACGGCTCTTTTGGCCCCTTCTGCCCACGCAACGTCCGAGCCTGAATCGTCGAGGCGCTTTACGATGCCCGCATTATCAAAAAACGTCGTTGGGCAATCCGAATCCACAGAGCGTTCAGATCACAGGCCATTGCCTGAGGGTGATTACATTAAAATCAAAAAACAGGCTGACGGTTTTACGTCGGTTGGCTGGCGTTTTCACGCCAGTATTCTGTTTGATAGGGGCCGGTTGTTTGAGTTCTTTTCCGGTCTCACCCTTCAAAGGGTTAAAGCCATATTCATTACGCCAGACGGTGTTTTTGGCTATAACTTCAGTGATCAGGCGTTAACTGAGGTGGAGTTGGACGAAGCCCAGGAGAGTTGCATCGAAGGCATCGACAATGACGAGACGGTTTTTGAAGGTTTCGAAGCGGGCCTTCTGGCCTGCAAGGTCCGCGTCAGTTGATGTCTGGATGCCCATCATCAATAGCGACGACAACGAAAACGATCGCCAATGACAATAGGGTCTTATGGGTAAGTGTAAAAAAGTGTCGAAATAACATAATTGCGAGCTGTCTCCCCGAGCTGCACAGAATCGCCGGTCAGGCATGAGTTTTTTGTGGCCGGATGAAGTACCGGAAAGCGCTGGATACACCGAAAAGCACAGCGACAATACAGACGATTGTTGGGCCTGTCGGGGTGTCCATAACGTAAGACACCTGCAATCCGGCCAGTGAGGCACCGCACCCGATAATCGCTGCAATAATGGCCATGGTTTCTGGCGTTCTGCTGAAGGGGCGAGCCGTCGCTGCCGGTATGATCAGCATGGCGGCAATCAGCAATACACCCACAACTTTAATGGCGACAGCCACAACAACCGCCAACGATAAGGTAAGAATCATTTTCTCTCGCTTGGGCGAAATGCCACTTGCGCAAGCGAGTTCAGGGTTAACGGTTGATATAAGCAGAGCCGACCAGCGCCAACCAACCAGTGCGAGAACAAGGGCTGCGCCACCCCAAATTACACCAAGGTCAAGTGTGCCCACAGAAAGAATGTCACCAAACAGATAGGCCATCAGGTCGATGCGAATACCCGACAGAAAGGACACTGCCACCAGGCCAAAAGCTAACGAAGAGTGCGATAACACACCAAGTAGTGTATCCATGGCGTAACCGCGCTCACTCAGAGTTGCAACGGCCAGAGCCATTAACAGAGACACCACCAAAACCCCTGCGAATATTGGCATGGATAACGTGAGTGACAACGCTACCCCCAGAATGGCGGCATGTGCGGTTGCATCGCCGAAAAAAGCCATACGTCGCCAAACAATAAAGCAGCCAAGCGGCGCCGCGGCGATTGCGACACCGAGGCCGGCAAGAGAAGCACGGAACATAAAGTCATCGAACATTAAACAGCTTCCTCGTGCTGGGGAGCCGCATGGTCATGGTGGTGGTTCTGGTTATCATAGCTAGCGAACATTTCCGCATTATCGAGGCCAAATAATAATCGATATTCGGGGGCGACCCTGACAACCTCCGGCGCGCCTTCGCAACAAATACGGCCGTTCAGGCAGATAACCCGATCCGATGTTCGCATCACAGTGTGCAGTTCATGGCTGACCATCAGGATGGCGCAACCCAGTTCCTGCCGCACCCGCTCAATCTGTCGGTAAAAGTCTGCTGAGCCAGAATGATCCAGCCCTTGGGTGGCCTCATCCAACAAAAGCAGATCGGGTATCTCTATAAGGGCCCGAGCCAGCAAAACGCGCTGGAACTGTCCTCCGGACAAGGTACTTAACTGATGTTTGCCAAGGCCTGACAACCCCGCTTGCTGGAGAGCAGTCTCCATGTCGTCCTTTTGCTGGCGTTTAGGAAGCGATAGAAACCGATAAACCGTCATTGGGAGGGTTTCATCAATATTAAGGCGCTGTGGAACGTAGCCGATGATCTGTTTACTGATAATTTCAACCTGACCGGACGTGGGTACCTGGGCGCCGATAATTGCGCGCAGAAGCGTCGATTTTCCTGACCCGTTCGGGCCAACAATCGTCACAATTTCGCCCCGCTCTATATGGATATTAATGTCTTGCAGCACACTGTTCCCGCCAAAATTAACGGACAGGTTTTTGGTGGCAAGGACTCTCATTTGTTTTTCCATCGAAAACAGGTCTCACACATCCGCACAGGTCTGCAGCTTTTTTCAGCTTTCACAATATAAGTCTCTCTTTTCGCGTTTTATATATGTTATAACATAACATTAAAGCGATAAAGCTTCCACCAGGAAAAAGGCTGAAAGAGAATGAGAAAGCGCCAAAAATTAATGACTACTGCGTTTTTAGCGACCTTGCCGTTTAGTGCAAACGCTGTCCCCAATGTAGCGACCGACATCACACCCATTCACTCCCTCGTGTCGCAGGTAATGGCGGGAGTAGGCACGCCGGATCTGCTTGTTCAGTCTGGCGCTTCGCCGCATAACTATTCGCTCAGCCCGTCGGAAGCTCAAGCCTTACAGGACGCGGACCTCGTGTTCTGGGTAGGTGAGGGCCTGGCACCCTGGCTGGAAAGGTCTCTGGATAACCTGTCTCCCGATTCAAAAAAAGTCGAGTTGCTGGAGGCGATGGGCACAACGACCTATACCTTCAGAGAAGGAGCCACGTTCGGCGCTCATGAGGATAGCCATCATGACGGAGAAAAGGAGGGTGAGCACGACGCTCATGATGACCTCCATCATGGTGAAGAGAAAGAAGATGAACATAGTGAAGGCCATCATCATGAGCACAGCGGTACTGACCCGCATGCGTGGTTAGACCCCGCCAACGGAAAGGTCTGGCTTGATGTGATAGCCGCGGCTCTGGCAGAAAAGGATCCTGACAATGCCACTCAGTATCTTGAAAATGCAGCGACGGGAAAAGCTGACATTGATGCCGCAGTCAGTCGTATTGAAATCACCATAGCGCAGCTCAAGGATAGACAATTCATTGTTTTTCATGACGCCTACCAATACTTTGAAAAACGCTTTGAGATTCCGGCAGCAGGGGCGATCTCGATCGGGGATGCATCAAAACCAAGCCCGGCCCGCATTGCAGAAATCAGAAAAATTGTGACGGATTTAAACGTCAACTGCGTGTTCACTGAGCCGCAATACAATCCAGGTATCGTTAAGGCTGTTTTTGGCGGAACGGGTGTTAATACGTCTGGAGTTATTGACCCATTAGGATCAGGCCTGGCTACCGGTGCCGACCTGTACCCGGACTTACTGATCGAGATCGCGGACGGGTTCCAATCATGCCTTGGAAAGAAATAGGGGACTACGAACCCTCAACTTTTCTCATACTTTCCGCTCGCGGCCTTCAAACCGCTTTCGGGCCTGATCCGAGTTAACGTAAACCGACTCGGTAAAAGCCGCGCTGGCATGGCCGAGTTCTTCGCTGATGTGGCGAATATCCGCACCGGATTCGATGGCCTGGCTGGCGCCGGTGTGGCGCAGGTAGTGAGTTTCTGACCTTATAGCTTCAAGCTGTCTGGCTTCGTCAACAAAACCGGCGTCCTCCATGCGCGCAACAGCGAACATAACGGCCTGCTCGTAAATGCGTTGAACCTGACGTTTGCCCAGTGCTGTGCCATGGGTTGAGGGTAGGACAGGGTGGTGATCGCCCGGGTCTGGCATAGGCGATGGCAGACCCAAGTAGGCGCGCCAACGTTTTAAGAAGGGCAGGTAGGCATCGGGCAGGGTGACTGAACGGGCTTTATCACCTTTACCAAACACAAAATACGACCAATATTGCTCGCCTTGAATCACTTTCCGGCGGAAATCACCAAAAACCGGAATCCGTTCTGCGCCATCCTCTAGCGGGCGCGGCGCCAACTCGCCAACTCGAAGAAACAACGATTTCATGGTTACGATCACAAACAAATGTCGCTCACATTTGGGGTTTTGATCGGCTTCGGTAACCAAGGTCTCTAGCAACCAGGACCACTGCCAATCGGTTAGCCGGCGCACAGCAACTTCGAGATCTTTGGCGAGTTGCGGTTTGGCGCGACGATCACGGCGGCGTAGATCGTTAAGCGGGTCTGTTAGCAGATATTGCTGATAAACCAGATATTTAAAGAAGGTTTGTAAAGCAGTTCGGCTAGCGTTCAGGCTGGCTTGGCTGGCATTGTAAACGGCGTTTTCATCACTGGAGCGCAACGCGAACGGACGCCATTGCCGGTTTGGTAGGCGTAAACCGTTGGCATGGGTGAAAGCCGAAAACACGCCGCGAGCAATCCAGCTATGCGGTGGATTCTTCAGGGTCTTGAAATACGCAGTCACAACATCGGCGTCGGTTTGCGCCAGCGTGCGTTTGGTGGTTACCCAAAGATAATTCAGAAAACGCTGAACCTCACCGCGAAAGCGTGAAAAGGTTCCAGGTACATCGGCGTATTTCATCAAAAATTGGCGACTAATTTCATAATCGTCGCGCAGTGTGGCTAAGGGCTGAGGTAAGGACGCCAGAAATGTCGGTATGGATGGGTGGCAATGAAAGTCTGACAGATCTTCAAGGTAATGAGCGGTATCGAACAGCGGCTGACCGGTAAAGGGTGCTGACACGTTAGTCCTTGATATCGATGATTTTTGGATTGCGCCGCTAATCTAATCCTTTTAATGTTCGATTTGGCCATTATTTTCAATAAAGGTCTGAAAATAATCATATTGAGGTTATTCCGCTTCGGCCGGTTGGTGCCCGGCGACGCGCCAGCCACCGCCAAGGGCTTTGTAAATGTTTATAACGGCAACGAGTTCAGCACGTTGCCTGGCAGAAATTTGTGTTCTCGAGAGGCGTAAACCTCGTGGTTGCATCAGCATGCGGATCCACTGAGTTGTGTTTGCTTCGTGTTGTTATTGACGTGTATAACTATTTGGCGATCGCCATTTTTTCTGGCATGGAATGGTCCAATTAATTGTAGCTCTGCTACTGAGGTCGGTATGAGTTCTAGCGCTGTTCCCGAGCAGAATCGTCTGCTGGCCGCTTTGCCGGCGGGTGTCAGAAAGCGGTTTTTTTCCCGTCTTAAGTTAGTTGAACTCGAACTGGGTGATGTGGTTTACGAATCTGACCAGTCCCTTGAGTTTGTTTATTTCCCCACCAATTGCATTATTTCGCTGCTTTACGTGATGCGTGATGGTGCTTCCGCCGAAATCTCGGTTGTAGGGAGCGAAGGCATGGTTGGCGTTGCAGTGTTCATGGGTGTCGAAAGCACCCCCACCCGGTTGGTTGTGCAGAGTAAAGGCTTCGCATACCGGATGTCCTCGGTGGACTTAAAGGAGGAGTTCAATTCCAATGCCGAGATACGGGCGTTGATGCTGCGCTTCACCCACGCACTGATCATTCAGATGTCTCAAACGGCCGTGTGCAATCGTCACCATTCCATTGATCAGCAATTATGTCGCTGGCTGTTACTGTCTCTGGACCGCCTCGGGGATAATCGCCTGAACATGACCCAGGAACTCATCGCCAACATGCTGGGTGTTCGCCGCGAGGGTGTCACTGAAGCCGCTGGTAAACTGCAGAAGCTGGACGTTATAAAATACCATCGCGGTCAAATAACCGTCATCGACAGGCCGGCACTCGAAGTGCTTTGCTGCGAATGCTACGCCGTGGTCAAGCGAGAAACCGACCGTCTGTTTTCCTACGGCATCACTCCTTAGGCCATGAAATTGTCCGTTATCACACGGGCTGGCTCAAACTCCTATGATCTATTACATGTTGTTCAGAAATTTTGACAAGATCTTAAACGCCGTCTAGATTTTGAATTCAGAAGAGAGTTAAATAAGTACATCGCGATTGGGTCGCCGCTATGGGTGAACCACTTTAGCAGGTACACCCAGAAATCGTGATCAGGACAACTATGCAACAGAATGCGACTGCGTTGATTGCGGAGTATTGGGCCATCGGGCTTTTCGTCTTAGCTGTCATCGGCCTGTGCGCTTTTATGATCGGCGTGTCCGCGCTGCTTGGCGGGCGCAGCCACGGACGCAGCAAGGACTTGCCCTTCGAAAGCGGCATTATCGGCACGGGTAGTGCACGTCAGCGTTTTTCCATTCAGTTCTATCTGGTTGCAATGCTCTTTGTGATCTTTGATATCGAAGCCGTGTTCCTGTTTGCTTGGTCTGTGTCGGTGCGAGAGGTAGGCTGGAGCGGTTTTTGGGGTGCGGCGGTGTTTATTCTGATACTTCTCGCCGGTCTGGTTTATGACCGCCGTGCCGGTGCATTGGACTGGGCTCCCCAAGGCAGTGATCGGCCGCATCGAGGAATGTAATCAGTTATTGGCTTTCATCTGAGAGGCAAACATCATGGCGTACACCCTAACGCGGGTTGAAGATGCACTTGCAGCGGAAAATGCACACTATCCTTTAGGTAAGCGTCAACGCGTCGAAGACCCTATGCAGCAGCAGGTGCACCGCAGTGTGTTTACCGGCAAGCTTAAAGACGCGCTCAACTCGACGGTCAACTGGGGGCGTAAAAACTCTTTATGGCCGTACAACTTTGGACTGTCTTGCTGCTATGTCGAGATGACCACAGCGTTCACTTCGCCCCACGATATCGCTCGTTTCGGTGCGGAGGTGATTCGTGCCTCCCCGCGCCAAGCAGACTTTATGGTGATTGCCGGTACCTGCTTCGTCAAGATGGCGCCGATTATCCAGCAGCTCTATGACCAAATGCTTGAGCCCAAGTGGGTGATTTCCATGGGCTCCTGTGCCAACTCCGGCGGCATGTACGATATTTATTCAGTGGTGCAGGGCGTTGACAAGTTTCTACCAGTGGATGTTTACGTGCCGGGCTGTCCGCCGCGTCCGGAAGCTTTTTTGCAAGGATTGCAGCTACTGCAGGACTCCATTCAAGAAGAACGTCGACCGCTGTCATGGGTAATTGGCGATCAGGGCGTGTACCGCGCCGAGATGCCGTCCCAGCGCGAGAAGCATCGCGATCAGCGTATTCAGGTGACGGAACTGCGCACACCAGACAGCGTTTAACCCACCTGCCTGCCATCAGCGTCGCAAGATTATGGGTGGGTTCCAGACTGGCATTCTTACCGCATTCCAGAGTGAGAGGGACTTTGCCAAGATGAGCACTGCTAAAACCGACACCTTCAAGACAGCCGCTACCGATCACCGTGCAAGTTCCCTTGTGGCGTTGCTGCGAGAGAAATTCGGCGATCAGGTGCTTTGTGAACAGGCCACCTTAACGGGCATGCCGGTGTTGTGGGTGAAACGCAGCGCACTGGTCGAGGTTCTGGCTACGCTGCGTCGGTTGCCCGAGCCATTCGAGATGCTGTTTGATTTATCCGCTGTGGACGAGCGCCTGCGCAGTCATCGGCACGATCTGCCGAAGGCCGACTTTACGGTGTTCTATCAACTGCTGTCGGTTTCCGGTAATCGCGACATCATGCTCAAGGTAGCGCTTTTTGAACACGATCTGTCGCTGCCCACAGTGATCCCGGTCTACCCCAACGCCAACTGGTATGAGCGTGAAGTATGGGACATGTTTGGCATTCGCTTTGAGGGTCACCCCAACCTGTTTCGCATTCTGATGCCGTCTACCTGGAAGGGACATCCGCTGCGCAAGGATCATCATGCCCGGGCAACAGAGTTTGATCCTTACACCCTGACGGTTGAGGGTCAGGACAGGGAGCAGAAGGCGCTGCAATTCAAACCAGAAGAGTGGGGCATGCGGCGCCAAAGCGATGATACCGATTTCATGTTTCTCAATCTGGGGCCCAATCATCCTTCCGCGCACGGCGCTTTTCGCCTTGTATTACAGCTCGACGGCGAAGAGATTATCGACTGCGTGCCGGACATTGGCTATCACCACCGCGGCGCGGAAAAAATGGCGGAACGCCAGTCGTGGCACAGTTTTATTCCCTACACCGACCGTATCGATTACGTCGGTGGCGTGATGAACAACCTGCCTTACGTGCTGGCGGTAGAGAAGCTCGCCGGCATACAGGTGAACGATCGCATCCAAACCATTCGGGTGATGATGGCGGAGTTGTTTCGCATCACAAGCCATCTGCTATTTCTTGGCACCTATTTTCAGGACCTCGGCGCCATGTCGCCGGTGTTCTACACCTTTACCGACCGCCAGAAGGGCTACGATGTGATCGAGGCGATCACAGGTTTTCGCATGCACCCTGCCTGGTTTCGCATCGGCGGCGTAATGCAGGACTTGCCGAAAGGCTGGGACAGGCTCATGCAGGGCTTCGTTAATTGGATGCCTGCCCGCCTCAAGGAATACGAGCGAGCAATGATGGAAAACTCACTGGTTCGCGATCGCACCAAGCACATCGCCGCTTTTGATACGGCCAACGCCCTGGCCTGGGGTGTTACCGGCCCCAATCTGCGCGCTACCGGCTGCGACTTCGATCTGCGCAAGCAGCGCCCTTATTCCGGGTATCAGAACTTTGACTTCGAGATACCACTCGCCCACAACGGCGATGCCTTCGATCGCGGCCAACTGCGTATTGATGAGATGCGCCAGAGCGTGAGAATTCTCCAGCAGTGTATCAATCACATGCCCGCAGGCGATTACAAGGCGGATCACCCACTGACCACGCCACCCCCCCGGGAGCGGATGCTTGAGCACATCGAAACGCTAATTACCCATTTTTTGCAAGTGTCCTGGGGCCCCGTATTGCCCGCTAATGAGTCGCTACAAATGATCGAAGCCACTAAAGGCATCAACAGTTATTACCTGACCAGTGACGGCAGCACCATGAGCTACCGCACGCGCATTCGCACGCCGAGCTTCCCGCATCTGCAGCAAATTCCCGTACTGATGCGCGGCGGCTTCATACCAGATTTAATCGCGCATCTGGGCAGTATCGATTTCGTCATGGCCGACGTGGACCGCTGATTATGTCGCAAACACCTATGTCTCCTAGCTCAGCCAAAAACGTCATAGTCACGGATGGTTTTCAGCTGCATGAGGACGACCGCAGCGCCATGCTCACTCAGCGTGATCACTACGAGCAGCCCCAGGCGGCCTGCATCGAAGCGCTGAAAATTGTACAGCGGCGCCACGGCTGGGTGCCGGACGGGGCGATTGTTGCCATCGCCGAAACCCTGGGCATCGGCGCAGGCGAGGTAGAGGGCGTGGCGACGTTCTACAGCCTGATCTTTCGCCAGCCGGTGGGGCGTCATGTGATTCTTTTGTGCGACAGCAGTTCCTGCTTTCTCACCGGCTATGAGCCATTAAGCCTGGCCTTGAGCGAGCGGATCGGCATCCGCTTTGGCCAGACCACAGCAGACGGGCGCTTTACCCTGTTGCCGGTGTGCTGCCTGGGAGCCTGCGATCGCGGGCCTGCGATGATGATCGGCGATGACACCTTCGGCCCCATCGGGGTGGACGATCTGGATGAACTTCTGGAGGCCTATCAATGAAGGCGATACCCAAGGATTCACGGCTGCGCTATCACTGTCAGTTACGCCAGAGTGTCGAAGAACGCCACGCCGATACACACCCATTGACCTGGCGGCTGCGCGAGGACGGCGCCCGAGTCGGTTACCAGGAATATTGTGCGAAGGAAGGCTATCAGGGCGCAATGCTCAGCCTTAAGGAGTGCACGCCTGATGACGTGATCAATACCATGAAGCAGGCCAATGTGCGTGGTCGGGGCGGCGCCGGCTTTTCTGCTGGCGTCAAGTGGGGACTGACCCAAGCCGGGGGGAATCTCCCGCGCGGTTACCTGATCTGTAACGCCGACGAGATGGAGCCTGGCACCTTCAAAGACCGTCTATTGATGGAACAGCAACCGCATTTGCTGATCGAAGGCATGATCATCGCCGGCTATGCCAACCGCTCCCGCTACGGTTACATCTTTCTGCGCGGCGAATACGTTGAGGCGGCGCACGCCCTGGCCCTCGCCATCGAAGAGGCGCGGCAAGCGGGATTGTTGGGGAATGATATCGCCGGCAGCGGCTTCGATTTCGATATTGCCGTGCACACCGGCGCCGGGCGCTACATCTGCGGGGAAGAAACCGCGCTGATTAACTCCCTGGAAGGCAAACGCGCGAACCCCCGGGCCAAACCGCCGTTTCCTGGCCAGTCTGGCGCTTGGGGCAAACCCACGGTGGTCAATAACGTGGAAACCCTATGCAATGTGCCAAGCGTTATGCAGCGCGGCGCAGACTGGTATCAAGGACTATCCGGCGGGCTCACTGAAGATGGCGGCACCAAGCTGTACGGTGTCTCCGGGCTGGTCCAGCGCCCCGGGCTTTGGGAACTGCCTATCGGCACCAGCGGTCGGGAAATTATCGAACGGGCCGGCGGCATGCGCCAGGGCCACACCCTAAAGGCCTGGTTGCCTGGCGGTGGCAGTACTGGCTTTTTATTGCCCGAGCACCTCGAACTGCCCATGGATTTCGACACCATCGGCAACCATGGCAGTCGCATGGGTACCGGCCTGATCGCGGTGGTAAGCCAGCGTCAGAGCCTGTTGTCGCTGCTGCGTAACCTGGAGCAATTCTTCGCTCGGGAATCCTGCGGTTGGTGTACCCCCTGTCGCGACGGTCTGCCGTGGACAGTAAAGCTGCTGTTGGCCCTGGAACGCGGTGAGGGTAAGCCGGGCGATATTGAGATCCTCGAGCAACATACGAAAGACCTGGGGTCAGGGCTGACCTTCTGTGCCCATGCTCCGGGAGCGATGATGCCGCTGGAGACAGCGCTCAAACACTTCCGGGGGGAATTTGAAGCCGGTGTTGCGCAGCCGACGCTGGCAGGGGTGAGCTGATGGCAACGATTCACGTGGACGGCAAAGCCTTTGATGTGGACGGTGCGGACAATCTGCTGCACGCCTGCTTGTCTTTGGGGCTCGATATTCCTTACTTTTGCTGGCACCCCGCCTTGGGCAGCGTCGGCGCCTGTCGGCAGTGCGCAGTAAAGCAATACAAGAACAAGGACGACATCCAGGGCAAGCTGGTGATGTCGTGCATGACGCCGGCTAAAGACGATAGTTGGATCTCCATCGCGGATGAAGACGCCAAGGTGTTTCGTGCTCAGGTAGTGGAATGGATGATGACTTATCATCCGCACGACTGCCCGGTTTGCGAGGAGGGCGGCCACTGCCATCTGCAGGACATGACGGTAATGACCGCCCACGACCGGCGGCGTTACCGCTTTAGCAAGCGTACGCATCGCAACCAATATCTGGGGCCGTTTATTGCCCATGAGATGAACCGCTGCATCAACTGCTACCGTTGCGTGCGTTTTTATAACGACTACGCCGGTGGCACCGATCTGGGCGTGTTCGGCATGAACAACAATCTGTATTTTGGCCGCCATCAGGAAGGGGTTCTGGAAAGTCCGTTTGCAGGCAACCTGACCGAAGTGTGTCCCACCGGGGTGTTTACCGACCAGACCCATTCGGATCGTTACGTTCGCAAGTGGGACATGCAGTTTGCGCCCAGCGTGTGTCACCAATGTGCGGTGGGCTGCAATATCAGCCCCGGGGAGCGCTACAGCGAGATTCGCCGCATCGAGAATCGCTACCACGGCGAGCTCAATCGCTATTTTCTGTGCGATCGTGGGCGTTTTGGCTACGGCTACGTCAACCGTGCTGACCGGCCCCGTCAGCCTGAATGGCACAGTGACTGGCGCAGCGAGCGCGCCGATCATGTCACGATTCTGGACGTGGACCCTGCGCTGGACCGCGGTGCGGATTTGCTGCGCAGCGCCAAGCGGGTGATTGGCATCGGCTCACCGCGGGCCAGCCTGGAAAGCAATCATCAATTGATTGCACTGGTCGGACGCGACAACTTTTCCAGTGGCATCGTCGCCGCGGAACTGGTGTGTCTTGAACGCATGGCGGAACTGGAGGTCTCTTGCGGCTTGCCGATTCCTACCCTGCGCGAGATAGAAGCGCACGACGCAGTGCTGGTGCTGGGCGAGGATTTGATGCACAGCGCAGCGCGCCTGGCGCTCGCCGTGCGTCAGGCGGTACTGGCTCGGCGCGAAGCCCTGGCACAGGAGCGCGGCATCCCGACGTGGAACGCCGAAGCCGTCAAAACTCTGGGTCAGGATAGCCGGCATCCATTGTACATCGCCTATCCCAGCGCCACCGAGCTCGACGGGGTCAGTGCTGGAAGCTGGCGGCTGGCGCCTGCCGATATCGCCCGGCTGGGTTTCGCCATTGCTCATGCTATCGACAACAACGCACCGGCGGTAACAGAGCTTGATGAAGCCTTGGCAGCGACGGCGCAGACGGTGGCCCTCCAGCTGATGGCGGCAGACAAACCGCTGGTGATCAGCGGTGGCTCGCTGCAATCCATTCAGATACTCGACGCGGCAGGTAATATTGCCCAGGCGCTGTCACGGCGCGCTAAACCCGCCGGCCTTATGCTGGCGCGCCGGGAAGTCAACAGCAATGGCGTTAACATGCTGGGCGGCCGGCCGCTGGAGTGGGCCCTGGATGAGGTTGTTGAAGGCCGTGCGGACGCTCTGCTCGTATTGGAAAACGATCTGTACGCTCGACTGCCGGCAGCGCGCGTCAATGCTGCGCTGGATGCTGCGACCACTTTGGTGGTGCTGGATCATCAGCGTACCCGCACGTGGCAGCAGGCGATACTGGGGTTGCCGGCGGCCAGCTTCGCCGAGGCGGATGGCACTGTGGTCAATCTGGAGGGTCGCGCCCAGCGCTTTTTCCAGGTTTTCGATCCGCGCTATCTGCGCCCCGAGTGCCGCATCCACGAGAGTTGGCGCTGGTTGCACGCGCTGCGCGCCAGTCTTGCCCGAGACGAAGACAGCACCATTACTCTGGACCAAGCGACTGCGGCCTGTGTCCGGGACTACCCGGCAATGGCCGGAATCGTGTCTGACGCCCTGGGGGCGGATTATCGAGTCGAAGGCGTGAAACTGGCCCGAGCCCCGCACCGTTACAGCGGGCGTACCTCTATGCGCGCCAATATAGCGGTGAGCGAGCCACGTACTCCCCAGGACCCCGATACGCCCTTCAATTTTTCAATGGAAGGCTACAGCGGCTTCGACCAGCCACGAAAGGAAGTGCCGTTCGCCTGGGCGCCAGGCTGGAACTCTCACCAAGCCTGGAACAAGTTTACCGATGAAGTGGGCGGACATTTGCGTGCCGGCGATCCCGGTGTGCGCCTGGTTGCACCTCGTCCTGGTGCTTATTGCTATGCCAGCGATATCCCCGCGGCCTTCCAGCTGCGACAAGATTGCTGGCAGTTACTGGTGCTGCCGCGACTGTTTGGCGGCGAGGAAACCTCTGCCCGTTCTGCGCCCATCGAAGAACGGGCGGAAGCGCCGAGCATCGGTTTATCCAGCGCTGATGCAGCGCGGCTGGGGTTTGAACCAGGTATGTTGCTGACACTGGCAACCGCCACGGCGCGTCTGACCTTGCCGCTGCGCTGCGATCAGCGCTTGCCAAGCGGTATTGCCAGCGTGCCAGAGGGAATGTCCAGCGACGTAAACAGCGGTGACTGGGTAAGGCTTGAGGTTGCGGATCCGAGCTACAAAGAGACGCGCGCATGAGCCCCTTGGGCGAATGGCGCCCCGATTGGTTAACCCCAGCGCTAATGGATATCGCTGTGGCCATGCTGCAGGCGCTGGCCATTCTGCTGGTAGCGGTGCTGGTGGGAGCGGTTCTTACGGTGGTAGAGCGCCGCCTGTTGGGCTGGTGGCAGGACCGCTACGGCCCCAATCGGGTCGGCCCTTTCGGCTCCCTGCAGGTGGTCGCTGACATGATCAAGATCTTCTTCAAGGAAGACTGGATACCGCCGTTTGCTGATCGGACCATTTTCGTGCTGGCGCCGGCAATCGCCATGGCCTCGTTATTGTTGTCGTTTATGATCATTCCCATCACGCCAAGCTGGGGTGTGGCGGACTTGAATATCGGCCTGCTGTTCTTTCTGGCGATGGGCGGCATCAACGTTTATTCGGTGCTGCTAGGAGGCTGGGCCAGCGCTAACAAGTATGCGTTGATCGGTGCCATGCGATCTTCGGCTCAGACCATCTCCTATGAGGTGTTTATGGGTTTATCGTTGATGGGTGTTGTCGCCATGGCAGGCACCTTCAACCTTCGCGAAATCGTCAACGCGCAGCAAGATATGTGGTACATCGTTCCGCAGTTTCTGGGCTTTTGTAACTTTCTCATCGCCGGCTTCGCGGTGGTACACCGTCACCCCTTCGATCAACCCGAGGCGGAGCAGGAGCTGGCAGACGGCTATCACGTCGAATACTCCTCCATGAAGTTCGGCATGTTTTTTATCGGCGAATATGTCGGCATGTTGCTGATATCGGCGCTGGTGGTCACGCTGTTCTTTGGCGGCTGGCACGGGCCTTTTTTGCCGCCCTTCGTCTGGTTTGTACTCAAAACCAGCGTCTTTTTGATGTTGTTCATTCTCGTGCGGGCGTCTTTGCCGCGCCCGCGTTACGACCGGGTGATGACCTTCGGCTGGGTGGTTTGTCTGCCGCTGACGCTGATCAATCTGCTGGCGACCGGCGCGGCAATACTGCTGGCCGCACCGGGCTGAGAGTAATGATTCAAGATACGGAACCGAAACACGGGCAGGGGCATTCAAACCGATCATCAACATGGAGCAGTTGCCATGTATAAGGGGCTTTTAAAAGGCATCTGGTCGCAATTGCGCACGATGGGCATCGTTTTCATGCATGGCTTTCGCAAGCGTGAAACCCTCAACTATCCAGAGCAAGAGGTCTATCTGTCGCCGCGCTATCGCGGGCGCATTGTGCTAACCCGCGACCCAGACGGCGAGGAGCGCTGCGTGGCCTGCAATCTGTGCGCCGTAGCCTGTCCGGTGGCGTGTATCTCGCTGCAGAAGGGCGAACGGGAAGACGGGCGCTGGTACCCGGAATTCTTTCGCATCAACTTCTCGCGCTGCATTTTCTGCGGTATGTGTGAAGAAGCCTGCCCGACCTCAGCGATTCAGTTGACGCCAGACTTTGAGATGGGCGAATACAACCGTCAGGAGCTGGTGTATGAAAAAGAAGACCTGCTGATCAACGGCCCCGGCAAAGACCACAACTACAACTTTTACAAAGTAGCGGGCCTTGCCATCGCCGGCAAAGACAAAGGCAAAGGACAGGCCGAGGACGAGCCAATCAATGTCACCACGCTGTTGCCCTGACGCTGTAGGGCGGGTTTTGCTTGGCTGGAAAGGAGGGGAGCATGGAATATGCATTTTATCTGAGTGGTTTGGTCGCAGTGCTGGCGACTCTGGGGGTTATCAGCAATCCCAATCCGGTGCATGGAGTGCTGTATCTGGTGGTGTCGTTGCTGGCGGTGGCCATGGTGTTTTTTGCTCTGGGTGCACCCTTCGCCGGGGCGCTTGAGATCATCGTTTACGCCGGGGCGATCATGGTGCTGTTCGTATTTGTGGTGATGATGCTCAACCTGGGCCAGGCGGCGGTCGCTCAGGAACGCATTTGGTTGCAGCCACGTACTTGGCTGGGGCCATCGCTGCTCGCGGTTGTGCTGCTACTGACGTTGATCGACATATTGTGGCGCGGCGATGCGGGCATGCTGATTCAAGGCGATGTGCTAAGTGCCAAGCAAGTCGGCATGGTTCTGTTCGGCCCCTGGCTGCTGGTGGTAGAGCTGAGCGCACTGCTGCTGCTGGCCGCGCTGGTTACAGCCTCTCATGTAGGGCGCCAATCAAGGTCTGACTCAACGGCTGGCAAGGAGGCTCCATGAACGGTGTACCCATGGAGCATGGCTTGGTACTAGCCGCCATTTTGTTCGCATTAGGGTTAGCGGGGCTGATGTTCAGACGCAACATGATTTTCGTGCTTATGAGCCTTGAGATCATGCTCAACGCGGCTGGGCTTGCCTTTATTGTCGCCGGCTCAGGTTGGCAGCAACCGGAAGGCCAAGTCATGTTTTTGCTGGTGATCACCGTGGCGGCGGCAGAGGCCAGCGTTGGCCTGGCGCTGCTGATTCAGCTGCACCATCGCTTCAAGTCGCTGGATATCGATGCGGTCAGCAGGATGCGTGGATAATGGAATTAATGACGTTACTGCCTTCGACGGCGCTACTGCTGCCACTGACCTTCGTGTTTCCGCTGGCGGGAGCGCTGATTCTGGCTTTCTCGCGCGGTACGCTTAGCTACCGCATTAGTACCTTGGTGGGTGTGGGCAGCGTGGGATTGGCCGCGCTGGTTACTGCGCTGCTGGCACTGGGTTTTGTGGACAGCACGACTCATTCCGGTCAGCCTCAAATCGTTACCCTGTGGACCTGGATATCTGTGGGGGACTTTCAGCCGACAATCGGATTGGCTCTGGATGGGCTGTCGCTGACCATGCTAGGTGTCATCACCGGCGTCGGTTTTTTGATTCATCTGTTCGCCGCCTGGTACATGCGCGGTGATGACGGCATCACGCGTTTTTATACCTTTATGAACCTGTTCGTGTTCAGCATGGTGTTGCTGGTGTTGGGTGACAACCTGCTGCTGCTGTTTCTGGGCTGGGAAGGGGTAGGTATGTGCAGCTATCTGCTGATCGGCTACTACTACCAGACCAGCGCCAACGGTTGGGCGGGATTCAAGGCCTTCATTATCACCCGCATCGGTGATGTGTTTCTGGCCATCGGTATGTTTCTGCTGTTCGCCAAGCTTGGCACCCTGAACATTGCCGAGATCCTTTCCTTGGCACCGCAGTTGTGGCGCGCTGGAGACCCAACCGTAGAGCTTGCGGCATTGCTACTGTTGGGCGGAGCGCTGGGCAAATCTGCGCAACTGCCACTGCACACCTGGCTTGCCGACGCGATGGCCGGCCCCACGCCGGTGTCGGCTCTGATTCACGCCGCGACCATGGTCACCGCCGGGGTGTATCTGATCGCGCGCATGCACGGGGTGTTTGAGTTAGCGCCCACGGTGCTTTACCTGGCGGGCGTGATTGGCGCCCTGACGTTGCTGGTGGCCGGCGTTGCGGCTTTGGCCCAAACCGATATCAAACGGGTGCTGGCCTATTCCACCATGAGCCAGATCGGCTACATGTTTCTGGCGCTGGGTGTGGGTGCCTACGATGCAGCGATCTTTCATCTAATGATTCATGCCTTCTTCAAGGCACTGCTGTTCCTGTCTGCCGGAGCGGTAATCATCAGTTGTCATCACGAACAGGATATACGTCGCCTGGGCGGGCTGTGGCGCAGGCTGCCTCTGGCCTACATGGGCTTTATTGTTGGTGGTGCGGCCCTGGTGGCCTTGCCACTGGTTACTGCGGGTTTCTACAGCAAGGATGAGATTCTTTGGCAAGAGCTGGCGGCAGGCCGCCAAGGGTTGCTGGTTGCCGGTCTGATTGGCGCTTTTTTGACCTCGTTGTACACCGTGCGGCTAATCATTGGCATTTTTCATGGGGATATGAAAAGTGACAACGCCCGTCAGGCCAAGGCGGGGCGCGGCCTGGCCCACGGCTTGCCCTTGGTTATTCTGGCGTTGCTGTCAACGCTGTTGGGCGCCTGGATTACGCCACCGCTGGGCGGGATATTTCCCGCTGGCCCCGGTGAGGGCGTGGAAGCGGGACATACCGCACTGGAGCTGATTGCTTCGGCGACCGCGTTGACTGGCCTTGGCCTGGGCGCCTGGTTATTTGTTTTCCGCCGCGCCTGGCTTGCGCGCATCACGCGGCAGGGGATCGGCGCCGGGCTGTGGACCTGGTGGCATATGGCCTGGGGCTTTGACATTGTTTTCGATTGGCTGCTGGTGCGGCCTTATCGTGGCCTGGTGCGCGCACTGCAAGGCGATCTGTTCGATGCTTTCTTTCGCCTGATTGCCCAAACCCTGCGCGCCGTGCATTTCGGGCTTTCCCGAACTCAGACCGGCAAGCTGCGCGGCTACGTTGCCACTATGGTGGTCGGGGCGGCACTGATTTTGCTAAGCCTGGTGTTGGTGCTTTAGGAACTGTGCAAAATCCAGATAAGGAGATCCAACGTTTATGATACTGGTGTGGTTAATCGTGATCCCTTTTATTGGAGGGCTCTTGTGCTGGCAAATGGAGCGGTTCGGCGACAAACCGCCGCGCTGGATCGCGCTTGCCACCATGCTGGCCGAGCTATCGATTTCGCTTTGGCTATGGACCCAGCTCGACTTTCAGTTACCAACATTAGATGGCGCGGCGACCCAGTGGGCGCTGGAGTATCGGGTGGTCTGGATTGAGCGGTTTGGCATTGACTTTCATCTTGCCATGGATGGGCTCTCGCTGGTGCTGATCGCTCTGACCGCCTTTTTAGGCGTGTTGGCGGTGCTGTGTTCGTGGAAAGAAATCGTGCGAAGAGTTGGCTTCTTTCATCTTAACCTGCTTTGGATTCTCAGCGGTGTTATCGGGGTGTTTCTGGCTATCGACCTGTTTCTGTTCTTCTTCTTCTGGGAGCTGATGCTGGTACCAATGTACTTCCTGATTGCTCTGTGGGGCCATAGTGGTTCGAAGGGCATAACCCGCATTGGCGCGGCTACCAAGTTTTTCATTTATACCCAGGCCAGCGGGCTGCTGATGCTGGTCTCTATTCTGGGGCTGGTGTTTGCCAACCATGCCACTACCGGCGAGTATTCATTCAGTTACCAGGTACTGCTGGAGACAGAGTTATCGCCCACGCTTTCCCGGTGGTTGATGCTCGGTTTCTTTATCGCCTTTGCCGTCAAGCTACCCGTGGTGCCGCTGCACGGTTGGCTGCCGGATGCCCACGCTCAGGCACCTACTGCCGGTAGCGTCGACCTGGCAGGTATACTTCTCAAAACCGCCGCCTACGGCATGATGCGTTTCGCCTTGCCGCTCTTTCCAGAGGCCTCAAAGGCGTTTGCGCCCATCGCCATGGGGCTTGGGTTATTAGGTGTCTACTACGGTGCGGTGTTGGCTTGCGGACAGCAGAACGTTAAACGCTTCATTGCTTATACCAGTATCGCCCACATGGGGTTCGTGCTGATCGGTATTTATTCTGGCTCTACGCTGGCGTTGCAGGGCGTGGTGATATTGATGCTGGCCCACGCCTTTTCTGCAGCTGGATTGTTTGTTCTCAGCGGGCAGCTTTACGAGCGCCTAAATACGCGTGAGCTGGGCAAAATGGGCGGTCTGTGGGGACGGCTAGGGAGTCTGCCGGGGTTCTGGCTGTTCTTTATCGCCGCTTCGCTGGGCATACCGGCCACAGCCAATTTCGTCGGTGAGTTTATGGTGCTGTTCGGCACTTTTCCTACAGCACCTTGGGTGGTGGTGATCGCCAGCGTTGGTCTGGTGCTGGCCGCAATCTATTCGCTGATCCTGATGCAGCGCGTGCACTACGGCCCGCCCCGCAGCAAAACACCGTTGAAGGGGCTTGATGCCCGCGAATTTGCCATGATGCTGAGCATCGTTGCACTGCTGCTATGGCTTGGCATTTACCCCCAGCCAGTGCTTGATACCACCGCCGCCGCGATGCACGAGGTGCAGCGGTTGTTCGAGCCCCCGGGCGCCTTGGTGCTGGGCGTCCAGGCCGCGCCGGGTGCGGTCATTCCGCTGATGCCGGAGGCGCGCTGATGCCCTTTGCTGTGATTACCGCTTATCTGCCATTGATTATGGTGGCCGCAACGGCTGTTGCAGTGCTGCTTGGCATTGCTTGGCGCCGCGACCACACCGTGACGGTGGCGGTCAGCGTTTTAGGTCTTGGGTTAGCCCTGGTCGCTCAGGCATTTGCCTGGCGAGTGATCCCCCTGCACACACTGCTGCTCGAGTTCGATGGGCTTGCGTTATTGGCCGGGCTATTAATTCTGGCGTCGACCCTGGCCTGCGCGATTTTGTCTCATGCCTACCTTGAGTCTTTTCACGAACGCCGTGAAGAGTTCTATGTATTGTTGTTGTGCGCGGCCGCTGGGGGCATGGTACTGGCAGCAAGTCGGCACCTGGCCAGTCTGTTCATTGGTCTGGAGCTGCTGTCTATGCCGCTCTACGGAATGCTGGCGTATGCTTTCCATGAGCAACGCTCTCTTGAAGCCGGCATCAAATACTTGATTCTTTCGGCCGCCGCCAGCGCCTTTTTACTGTTCGGTATGGCGCTGCTTTATGCGCAGACCGGTGAGTTACGAATTGATGTGTTGATGGCAAGCCTGAACCAGAGCGAGGGTGTATGGGGCCTTGCTGGAATTGGCTTGATGCTGGTAGGGCTGGGTTTCAAGCTGTCGGTGGTGCCCTTTCATTTATGGACCCCGGACGTTTACGAGGGTGGCCCGGGGCCGGCGACAACCTTTCTGGCCACCGCCAGCAAGGTGGCGGTATTCGCGCTGTTAATGCGGCTGATGCTATCGACGCCCGTTCTGCAAAGTGAGTGGCTGCGCGCAGTGCTCACCGTGTTGGCACTGGCCAGCATGCTGGTGGGCAACCTGTTGGCGCTGACGCAATCCAATCTAAAGCGCATTTTGGGCTATTCGTCGATTGCTCACTTCGGTTATCTGTTGACCGTGCTGGTGGTCGCGGACGGCCTGGCCGCGGAAACGGGCGGTGTTTACCTGATTACCTACGTGCTGAGCACTTTAGCGGCGTTTGGCGTGGTCATCCTGGTTTCCAACACTGCCGGCGGCGAAGATGCAGCGGCACTGCACTACTATCGCGGCCTGTTCTGGCGGCGCCCTTACCTGACCGCCGTGCTTACCGTTGCCATGCTGTCGCTGGCCGGCATTCCCGCGACCGTCGGCTTCATCGGCAAGTTCTATCTCATCGCCCTGGGCGTTGAATCCCAGCGTTGGTGGCTAGTAGGCGGCATCCTCTTGGGTAGCGCCATCGGGCTTTACTACTACCTGAGAGTTACGATCACACTGTTTATGGCGCAACCGGGAATGCGGCGTCGCGACGCCTCCGATGATTGGGGCGTGCGGGCCGGTGGGCTGGTGGTGCTTGGTGTTGCGGGGTTGGTGATATTGCTGGGAATCTATCCGACGCCGATGATAGAGCTTGCTCGACTTCTTAGCGGGATAGGTATGCCCTAAGGAGCATTTTAGCCTGGCGCAATGACCATGAGCTGAACGTACCGGCTCATGGCGACCTAAATCACCCGTGAGGCCCGCTATGTCCAGCTCGCTCGATCTTGAATGCATCAACACGCTCCGGTTCTTGTCAGTTGACATGATTCAACAGGCCAACAGCGGGCATCCCGGCCTGCCGCTGGGAGCGGCCACGATGGCCTATGCCCTGTGGACCGGTCACCTGAAGCACCACCCGGCCAACCCGCACTGGCCCGATCGCGACCGGTTCGTGCTCTCCGCAGGACATGGCTCTGCGCTGCTCTACAGCTTGTTGCACGTGACCGGTTATGACCTGTCGCTGGACGACCTGAAACAGTTTCGGCAATGGGGTAGTAAGGCGCCCGGGCATCCGGAGCGCGGTCATACGCCGGGCGTCGAGATCACCACAGGCCCGCTGGGCCAGGGTCTGGCGAATGCCGTTGGCATGGCGATTGCCGAAGCGCATCTGGCGGCGTGCTACAACCGCGACGGCCATCTGCCTATTGACCACCGCACCTGGGCCATTGTCAGTGACGGTGACTTGATGGAAGGTGTGGCCTCCGAGGCCGCGTCGCTGGCCGGGCACCTGCAATTGGGCAAACTGGTGTGCCTGTACGACGATAACCGTGTCACGCTGTCAGCAGGCACCGACATCGCTTTTAGCGAAGACTGTGCGCGGCGATTCCAGGCCTACGGTTGGCACACACTGGTGGTCGACGATGGCAACGACCTGAACGCGATACACGCTGCACTGGATGCGGCGCAGGCCGAGAGTACGCGTCCGTCTCTGATTCTGGTGCGCACCCACATCGGCTTCGGCTCACCGGAACAGGACAGTTTTAAGGCCCATGGTTCAGCGCTGGGAGTTGAAGACATCAAACGCACTAAGGATACGCTGGGTTGGCCGCTTGATCCGCTGTTCCTGGTGCCAGCGCCGGCACTGGCGCATTTTCGCCGGGCGTTGGAGCAGGGCGCGAAGGCCGAAGCCGACTGGGACACGCGCTGGTGCGCCTACGCCGAAGCCTTTCCGGCCCAGGCTGCCGAACTGCAAGGCCGCCTGCGGGGTGATTTGCCTGCGGGTTGGGATGCCAATATCCCTGTTTTCGCCACCGACGACAAAGGTATGGCGAGCCGTGTCGCGGGTGGGCAGGTAATGAACGCGATTGCGTCGCGCCTGCCCGCTCTGTTCGGCGGCTCGGCCGACCTGGACCCGTCGACCCACACCGCGTTGAAGGGGCAGGGCACCTTCAACCCACCCATCCGCGAAGGCGAAGACTCGCAGGGCAGTGACGCGGGTGGCTGGAGCTGCACTGGCCGCAACCTGCATTTCGGCGTGCGCGAGCATGCGATGGGCGCTGTCGTCAACGGTCTGGCGGCGCACGGCGGCTACCTTGCATTTGGCTCGACCTTCCTCATTTTCTCCGACTACATGCGCCCGGCTATCCGCCTGGCTGCGCTGATGGGCTTGCACGTGGTGCATGTGTTCACCCATGACAGCATTGCGCTCGGCGAAGACGGTCCGACGCACCAACCCGTCGAACAGCTCGCCAGCCTGCGCGCGATGCCAAATCTCACGTTAATCCGGCCGGCCGATGCCAATGAGACCGCGGTGGCGTGGAAGGTGGCGGTCGAAACCCGGGGTCGTCCGGTGCTGTTGGTGCTTTCACGGCAAGACTTGCCCACATTGGACCGCAGCTTATATGCCAGCGCCGAAGGTTTGCGGCGGGGCGCCTATGTCTTGGCGGAGCTGATCGCGGCCGATAAAAATGCCAGCGCGCCTGATCTGATCCTGCTGGCCAGCGGTTCGGAAGTTGGCTTGATTCTGGCCGCCGCCGAACGCCTGCAGGCCGAAGGCATCGCCGTGCGCTGCGTGTCGATGCCGAGCTGGGATCTGTTCGACGCGCAACCCCGCAGCTACCGCGACGAGGTGTTGCCGCCGGATGTGCACGCCCGGCTGGCCGTGGAACTCGGGGCCTCGCAAGGCTGGCATCGCTACGTTGGCGATCAGGGCGACGTGCTGGGTGTCGATCGCTTCGGTGCATCGGCGCCCGCCGACGTGCTGATGAGCGAATACGGGTTCACAACCGACATTGTCTATGCCCGGGCCAAGGCACTGGTCCAGACACCGTGATAGTCAACGAGCGAACCACCACCGCCTAAGCAATGCCATCCATCGCGGCGGCGGGGTATCGGCGTGGGCCATCGCCGCTTTTCTGATGCCCTCGGCCTGTGTTGGGTAGGCGTGGATAACCTGCGCGATGGTCGAGAGGCCGATGCCGGCGACCATCGCCAGCGACAGGCTGTTGATCATTTCGCCGGCATGGCGTGCCACCACGGTCGCGCCCAGGATCTTGTCGCTGCCGTCTTGCACATGGATTTTCACAAAGCCATTCTCCTCACTGTCGGTGAGAGCTCTGTCGATCTCGTGCAGCGGCACTGTATAGGTTTTCACCGGGATGCCGCGCTCGCGTGCCTGCCGCACATACAGACCGACATGGGCAATTTCTGGGTCGGTGTAAGTGCACCAGGGAATGGTCAGCGCACTCAAGCGCACGCGGCCGAAACACAGCGCGTTGCGCACCACAATGCGCGCGGAAGCCTCGGCGGTATCGGTGAACATATGTTCCAGGCAAGCGTCGCCAGCGGCGAAGATAAGCCGGTTCGTGGTTCGCAGGAAGTCGTCGACCACGATGCCACGGTCAGGATCGTAGTCGACCCCGGCGGCTTCAAGGTTCAGGCCTGCAATGGCTGGCAAACGGCCGATACCGGTGAGGATTTCATCGACCTCGATTGTCGCGACGTTGCCATCGTTGATCGTCTCGACGAGTTTCTTGCCGCCTTCGACACGCACGTTGACCGCTTTGGTGTTCAGATGGGTCTCAACGCCGTCGCGCGCGAGTGCATCGGCCAGTAACTGGGCGGCATCGCGTTCTTCTTTTGGCAGGAACAGCGGCTCGGCATGGGCAATGATGGTGCGACAGCCGAAGCGGCACAGTGCCTGTGCCACCTGGCAGCCCACCGGGCCGCCACCAATAACCAGCAGGCTCTTCGGCAATGCCGTTATATCGAACAAGGTCTCGTTCGTCAGGTAGCCGGCATCATCGAGGCCCGGAATCGTCGGCAGTAACGAGCGCGATCCGGTGGCAATCAGCGCTTTTTTGAATCGTAGGCGCACGCCGTCGACGTCGACGGCGTCGCTATTGACGAAACGCGCCGAGCCGAAGAACAGGTCAACGCCGGCTGCGGCCACATGCCGTGCCGAGTCGACGCGGCCGGCGCGAGCACGAATGCGGCGCATTCGCTCCATTGCCAGCTGAAAGTCGACCTCGATGGCTTGCGGCGTACGCACACCGTAGACCTCGGCATTGCGCATTTCGGCATACAGGCGCGAGGAGCGGATCAGCGCCTGTGATGGCACGCAGCCGTAGTTCAGGGAGAGGCCGCCCAACAAATGCCGTTCGACGAGTGCCACGCGCGCGCCCAGAGCGGCGGCGGCGCGGGCGGCGACCAGGCCGGCCGGCCCCGCACCAATCACCAGCAGGTGGTAAGGCTCTCGCGGCTGTGGATTGCGCCAGCCCGCCGGACGACTGTTGAGACCGAATTCATTGTCGTCGGCCACAACGTGCAAAGGGTTCGGCAGTGGGTAGGAATGGAACATTGTTATTACCCTGACCGGCCGGCTACAGCCAGCCGCCTTTGAAGCCCGCGCGGCGCAGCCCGGTGCGCACGAACGGATTGGCGCGGCCCAATCGCCACGGTAGGCCGCTGCGGTAGTTCTCGATCATCAACACAATCATCCCTTGGTCGAGGCCGAATTCACCCTCCGAAATCCAGCCGTTCGGGCCGGACTCAACCAGTGTCGGGTTGAAGCCACTGGCGCGGGCGAAGGTGGCGTGATCGCCGTTGGAGCGCAGCCAGAGCGCCCGCAGCGCGGGCAGCACGAGTTCGGGTGCGAAGACCAGTGACGACAGCGTCGACGAGCCGCAGAGCGTGCCATCGTCCGGGCCGTAGGGCACGCCACGGGCCGCATAGCCGTAGAATGTCTGGCACCGGCCGGCGATGCGGCGCGCGCTCGCCTGGGGCCCGTCGCCGGCCGACAGGCCCCAGCAATTCGCACCATAGTCGACAAAGCTGCCCGGATTGCGGATCGCGTACTCGCGCTGCACATAGGTGGCGCGGCGGCTGTTCTCGAAGTAGTCACAGTTTTTCTCGCGCATGAAGGCGTCGCGGATGCCGCGAAAGTCAATCCACGCGTGCGAGAACTGATGGATAAACAACGGTCCGGCGTACAAAAACTCGTATCCGTATAGGTTCTCCCATTGGTAGGTCACGGTCCATGCGCTGAAGCTCTCGTCGGTCAGCCTATGGGTCGGTGAGCCCAGGCCCAGCGCATAGAGCAGAATCGCCTCGCTGTAGCCTTCCCAGCCGTAATTGAGAAAGCCACACTCGGGCTTCCAGCCGTGCGTCACCGCGCCGCCCTCGCGCTGTGCCCAGCACCAGTCAACGCGGCAGTACAACGCGTCGGCTAGTCGCCGCAGTTCGCTTTCATCCGGTTCGTCGGCGTCGAAGTAAGCCGCCGCCGTCAGCACCCCGGCTATCAGGAACCCGGTGTCGATGAGCGAAACTTCCGAGTGCCAGACGCGCGTGCCGCTGTGCATATCGAGAAAGTGAAAATAGAAGCCGCGGTAGCCCGTCGCCCGTGCGCTTCCCGACTGGTCGCTGGCCATCAGAAAGCGCAGCGTCACCAGCGTGCGCTGCACTGCGTCGGCGCGTTCCATCCAACCCCGTTCGACGCCCACCGGATAAACCGACAGCGCGAAGCCGATCACCGCGATACTGCACGGTGCGCCCTCGTGGTTGGTGTCGGCCACTAGGCCGTTGGTAGGGTTATAGGCCGTTTGAAAGTAGGCAAACGCAGCGCGTTGCAGTTGTTCGAGTAGTGCGTCGTCCGACGGCGGCTGTGGTGACTGCGCGCGGTTCACCGGGCGTGTATTCATGGTGATGCAATCGCCTTATCGACGATTGTCTGCGCCTCTTTCAGGATGCGTTGCAGGTGCTCGCTGCCGTTAAAACTCTCGGCGTAAATCTTGTAGATGTCTTCGGTACCCGACGGCCGCGCCGCGAACCAGCCGTTTTTGGTGACAACCTTTATGCCGCCAATGGCCGCAGCGTTGCCCGGGGCGTGATCGAGCACAGCGGTGATCGCTTCGCCGGCCAGGTCGTGCGCACTGATGCTGGTTGGCGTGAGCGCCGCGAGTTGTGTCTTCTGCGCCGCCGTTGCTGGCGCCTCAACGCGATCAGCAACCGGCTCGCCAAGCTGTTGAGTCAGCTGCACATAGGCCTGGGCTGGGTTCTGCCCGCAACGCGCCGTGATCTCGGCGGCCAGCAGTGCCGGCACCAGGCCGTCTTTGTCGGTGGTCCAGACCTTGCCGTCGCGGCGCAAGAAGCTGGCGCCGGCACTTTCCTCGCCGCCAAAGCCAAGCGAGCTGTCCAGTAGCCCGGGCGCAAACCACTTGAAGCCGACCGGCACTTCGTACAATTTGCGATCCAGCCTTGCTGCGACGCGGTCAATCAGACTCGTGCTGACCACCGTCTTGCCGATCGCAGCGTGTGCGCCCCACGCCAGGCGGTGTCTGAACAGATAGTCGATGGCCACCGCGAGGTAATGATTCGGTGGCATCAGGCCAGCTGCGGGCGTAACAATGCCGTGGCGGTCGTGGTCGGTATCACAGGCGAATGCGATGTCGAAGTTGTCCTTCATGCCCTCTAGCCGCCGCATTGCATAGGTTGACGACGGATCCATGCGGATCTGGCCGTCCCAGTCGACCGTCATGAAACCGAAGGTTGGGTCGACCACGTCGCTGACCACGGTAAGGTCAAGCCGGTGTTGCTCGGCGATGCGCGCCCAGTAGTGCACGCCGGCACCGCCGAGTGGATCAACGCCGATGCGAATCTTGGCGTCGCGGATAACGTCGAAGTCGATCACGCTGTCGAGATCGGCAACGTAGGCGTTGAGGAAGTCGTAGCGGTGCGTGGTCGAGGCGCGCAGTGCCCGCGCGTAAGGTACGCGCTTGACCCCCGTCAGCCCGGCTTCCAGAAAGCGGTTTGCGGCGGCCTCGATGCCGGCCGTGATGTCGGTCCCGGCCGGGCCGCCGTTCGGTGGGTTGTACTTGAAGCCGCCGTTGTCGGGCGGGTTGTGCGACGGCGTCACCACAATACCGTCGGCCAGCCCCGAGCTTCGTCCCCGATTATGGGTCAGAATGGCGTGGGAGATGGCCGGTGTCGGCGTGTACTCGTCGTCCGTCGCCAGCATTACATCAACGCCGTGGGCGGCCAACACTTCGAGCGCACTCGCGCAGGCCGGCTGCGACAGGGCATGGGTGTCGATGCCTAGAAACAGCGGTCCGCTGATGTGCTGGCTCTGGCGGTATTCGCAGATCGCCTGGGTAATTGCCAGCACGTGCCATTCGTTGAACGAGCACTCGAACGACGAGCCGCGATGGCCGGAAGTGCCGAAGGCAACACGCTGCGCCGGCACCGATGGGTCGGGCACGCCGGTGTAATACGCACTGACCAGGCAAGGCACGTCGACGAGCAGTGAGCGGGTCGCCGGTTTGCCGGCCAGAGGGCTGATCATAGTGGGCATCGTTGGCTCCTCAGGGTTGGGTTGCAGGCGTATTGGCCGAATGTCGGCGCCGATAACGCCGGATCAGCGCGTTGGTTGAACTGTCGTGGTTGAGTGGTGTGGTGTTCGCGCTATCGAGCTCGGGCAACACACGCTGCGCCAGTACTTTGCCGAGTTCGACTCCCCATTGGTCGAACGAATCGATGCCCCAGATCACGCCCTGCGTGAACACGCTGTGCTCGTAAAGCGCGATCAGCGCGCCCAGAATTTTAGGCGTCAATTGTTCGGCCAGGATCGTGTTGCTCGGCCGATTACCTTCGAAAACATGGTGCGGCACCTGCTCGGATGGGATGCCCTCGGCCGCCACGGATGCCGCGTTCTTACCGAACGCCAGCGCCTCGCTCTGCGCAAACAGGTTGGCGATCAGCAATTCGTGCTGATCGCCAAGCGGGTTCAGGCCCTGGCAGAAGCCGATAAAGTCGCACGGCACCAAGCGAGTACCCTGGTGCAGCAACTGATAGAACGAATGTTGGCCGTTGGTTCCGGGCTCACCCCAGAGGATGGGTGCGGTGTCGACGTCGACGCGCTGGCCGGTCTGAGTCACATGCTTGCCGTTGCTTTCCATTGTCAGCTGCTGCAGGTACGCCGGAAAACGCTTCAGGTACTGCTCGTACGGCAACACCGCGGTGGTTGCCGCGCCGAGAAAGTTGTTGTTCCAGATCGCCAGTAGCCCGAGCAAGGCGGGCATATTCGCCTCAATCGGCGCCTGGTGAAAGTGTTGATCCATCGCGTGGAAACCGGCCAGCAAGTCGCGAAAGTGCTGCGGGCCGATGGCGATCATCGTCGACAGACCAATCGCCGAGTCCATCGAGTAGCGGCCGCCCACCCAATCCCAGAAGCCGAACATGTTTTCGGCGACAATACCGAACTGCGCCACTTCTTGAGCATTAGCGGAGACAGCGGCGAAATGCCGCGCGACAGCTTTGTCGGCGCCGAGCTGGTTGACACTCCACTCGCGCGCCGCACGCGCGTTGGTCAGTGTCTCCTGCGTGGTGAAGGTCTTCGAGCAGACGATGAAAAGCGTTTCGGCGGCGTCAAGATCGCGCGTTGCCTCAACCAGATCGGTGCCGTCGACGTTGGAAACAAAACGCAGCGTTAGATCGCGCTGGCTATAATGACGCAAGGCTTCATAAGCCATCACCGGCCCCAGATCAGAGCCGCCGATGCCGATGCTGATGACGTTACGAATACGCTTACCGGTGTGGCCGAGCCAGCCGCCGCTGCGCACGGCGTCGGCAAATGTCGCCATACGCTGCAGCATCGCCTGCACCTCGGCGACCACGTCGACGCCATCGACGAAGAGCTTGTCGTTAGCCGGTGCACGCAGCGCGACGTGCAGCACAGAGCGCTTCTCGGTGGTGTTGATCAGGTCGCCACGGAACATGGCTTCAATACGCTCGGTCAGACCACAGTCGGTGGCGAGTGCGGTCAGTAGCTGCAACGTTTCCCCGTCGATGCGGTTCTTCGAATAGTCAAGATACAGGCCGGCCGCTTCAAGTGAGAATTGTTGGCCGCGCTGCGCGTCGGTCGCGAACAGATCATGCAGATGAGTGTGGCCAATTTTCCTATGGTGGGCCACGAGTGCCTTCCACGCCGGCTGCAACGTTGGCGAGCTTGGAGTGGCGCGTGATGTCGCGCCTTGGCGGGCGCTCATGTGTCGCTCTCGGTCAGGCTGGTGCGCTTTTCGGTGATACGCGCAAGCAGTGCCTGCCACGATGCGGCAAAAGCATCGGCGCCCTCGCGCTGCAAACGAGCGGCCAGGGCTTTGTCGTCGATGCCCTCGCGCCTGAACACTTTCAACTCCACCTCGGCGTAGCCCCCATCGATTGGCAGCGTGGCGCTCACCTCGCCGTGATCGGCAAAGGCATGCAGGGTCTTTTCGGGAATCGTGTTGATGGTGTCAGGCGCCGCCAGCGCCTCGACGTACAGCGTGTCCGGTGCGGTAGGGTCCTTGGTTCCAGTACTCGCCCACAGCAGCCGCTGCGGCCGTGCGCCCGCTTCAGCAAGTTGCAACCAGCGCGGCGACGCGAGCAAATTGCGATAGGCTTTGTAGGCGCCCATGGCGACCGCAATGCCCAGGCGATTGTGGAAGACTGGCGCGACGTCGTCCTGCACGGCCACGTCCCAGCGGCTGACGAATATTGAGGCCACAGAGCGTACGTTTGGGTCTAAACCCGCCTCGATACGGCGTTCGATGCCACGCATGTAGGCCTCGGCCGCCGCCAGGTACTGTTCTTGCGAGAACAGCAATGTCACGTTCACCGGCACACCGGCGAAGATCGATTCTTCGATGGCTTCGGCCCCGGCGGCTGTGCCGGGTATTTTAATAAAGAGATTTGGCCGGTTGGCCGCGGTATGCAACCGGGCTGCGGCCTGGATGGTGCTGGCGGCGTTGTCGGCCAACAAAGGTGACACTTCGAGAGAGACCCAGCCGTCAAGCCCGCCGGTGGCATCAAAGACCGGACGAAACAGATCGGCCGCAGCGGTCAGATCCTCCAGCGCGAGCGCAAAGAACAGATCCTCTACGGATTCGCTGCGTCGCGCCAGGCGCTTTATCGCTTCATCGTAGAAGCTGCCGTGACCAATCGCGTGTTCGAAGATCGTCGGATTTGACGTCAAGCCGGTCACCGACCAGTCGGCGATGTAGCGCGCCAGGGTGCCCGTTTCGAGCATTTCGCGGCTGATGTTATCGACCCACAGGCTCTGGCCCAGATCGTGCAGTTTTCGGGTGTTGGTGTTCATCATGCCTCCTTGTTCGCGCGCGGCTTGATCAATTGCAGGAGATCGAGATCTGCGAGTTCGCCGATGTGCTCGATGGTGATGTCGGCAGCTGGCTGGCTGGCAACCACGGCCGGGTCCAGAGCGTAATGACCCTGGCGTGGAAAGATGGTGGTAAGCCGCTGCTGCCAGATTGCCTTCATAGCCGTGAGGATGCGCAGCTTGTCGTCGACCATCACGTAGTGGCGTGCCGGATAGTGGCGGTGTACGGCGTCCAGCACTTGTTCCTTGTGCACGTACACCAGCGCACGACCCTCTACGGCGTCCCACAAGCCCGAGCGCTGCAGTTTGCGCGGCTGGAACACCACGTCGCCGTCGGTCAGGATCACCGTCTGCCCGAACTGATCCAAGTGTCTGATAACCTCCAGGGTGCGCGGATACAGTCGATCGGCGAACGGGTAATCGATCAGAAATGACGACATCAGCAGCAGACGCTGTTCGTCGAAACTGCCCTGTTCGACGTCAATTCGGTAGCGTTGCAAGGCGCCCAGGTAATCGACATAGCCGAGTTCTTCGCGCATGCCGTCAAAAATTGTCCAATAGCGCTGCGCGCAGGCGGCGCCGAACTCGCGCTGCAAGTGCTCGCGCAGGTCGCTGACGATGCGGTCGCCGTCGAGCAAGGTGTTGTCGACGTCGAGCAGAAAGACCCGGTCGGCCGTCATTGCGGACCTCGTTCGGGCTTGTCGTTCTGAGTCGGTGCGTCAGTTGCGGGGTCGTGCCAGCCACCGTCATCGGCGATCAGCATGTCGGCTGCGATCGGGCCCCAGCTCCCGGCTTCATACGACAGTGCGGGGCCATGCTCGGTCAGGACTGGCTCAACCACTGTCCAGGCCGCCATCACCGCGTTCGCGTCGGTGAACAGCGCGCCGTCGCCTGCCATCGCGTCACCGAGCAGGCGTTCGTAAGTGGACATCGCACCCGGCTCTTCTTCGCCATCTCTCCCCCCCAAATATAGCTCACGCTGAACGCCAACGAACTTTTTGCCCGGGCGTTTGATGCGCGCTGCCAGCGCAATGCTGGCCTCGGGCTGCAAACGAAAGCGGAAGTAGTTGGCGCGGCCAGCGGCCGGCCCCGAATCGTCGAACAAACATTGTGGCGGTGGCTGCATCTGCACCTGAACCTCAACCACCGAACGCGGTAGCTGCTTGCCGGCGCGCAGGTACCAAGGAACGCCGGCCCAGCGCCACGAGTTAATGAACAGGCGCAGCGCGCAGAATGTTTCGACATCGGAGTCGTTGGCGACGC
>Ga0307486_1000121_pt1 | contig 87979 bp, 76 predicted proteins | sample CBIW02metaG_FD_203663 | JGI IMG/M metagenome (GOLD analysis project Ga0307486, IMG submission 203663) | Sea-ice brine microbial communities from Beaufort Sea near Barrow, Alaska, United States - CBIW 0.2 | ecosystem: Environmental > Aquatic > Marine > Coastal | place: USA: Alaska | collected... | reverse complement strand
ACGTTGTTGGTCACCACTTCAGTGCGGAAGATCCGGCCGCGGCGCGAGGTAGCCGAGATGTCGGTCAACGACACCTGGGCGCTGTGGGAATCGATCCCCAGCGAATGCGCCACCGCATGCATGGCCTGAGAGACGCGATAGCTTGCGGTACCCGCCGCCAGCATGAGACGACCTGTCCGCACCACCGCGCCCGACTCCTCGATGAGGCGTACCGGCTCAATCGCCTCTTCGTCAAAATAGGACGTCTGGTCGTACTGGTCGTCAGGTTCAGATGGAGGTTGGCTCACGCCCCTATTGTGGCGTACCGTGCGCTCACTTTGCCACAACGTGGCGCGACACAATCAGAGTGCCGCGGGGACTTTTACATGTCGATACGTGAAGTGTCGAGCTGAGCCGCCCCAGCCACGATGAAGTCACGCCGGGGCGCTACGTCATTTCCCATGAGCAATTCAAAGACGCGCTCGGCTGACTCAGCATGCTCGGCAGTGACCCTGCGCAAGGTGCGGTGCTGTGAATCCATCGTCGTCTCCGCGAGCTGGTCCGCGTCCATCTCGCCCAGGCCCTTGTAGCGCTGAATATCTTCCTTGTACTTACGGCCCTTGCGGCGCAAGTCAGTCAGAGTCTCCACGAGTTCCTTCTCGGAGTACGTGTAGATGTACTCCTTGGGACGACGCGGGCTGCCCATGACCTCGACGCGATGCAGCGGTGGAACTGCCGCGAACACTCGTCCGGCATCGACCATCGGCCGCATGTAACGGAAGAACAACGTGAGCAGCAACGTGCGAATATGTGCACCGTCTACATCGGCATCGGTCATCAGGATGATCTTGCCGTAGCGTGCCGAAGAAAGGTCGAACGTGCGCCCAGAGCCCGCGCCCACCACCTGAATGATCGATGCGCACTCCGCGTTGTGCAGCATGTCGGTCACGGAGGCCTTTTGCACGTTGAGGATCTTGCCTCGGATGGGCAGCAGGGCCTGGAAGTCAGACTGCCGAGCGAGCTTGGCGGTTCCCAGCGCCGAGTCCCCCTCCACAATGAAGAGCTCGCTGGTCTCAACGTCGTTGCTGCGGCAGTCGGCAAGCTTGGAAGGCAGCGAGGACGTCTCCAGCGCGTTCTTGCGGCGCGAGATTTCCTTCTGCTTGCGCGCGGCCACGCGTGCACGCATCTCAGAGATGATCTTCTCCATGACGGTGGTGGCCTGCGTCTTCATGTCACGCTTAGGTGAAGTCAGCAGCGCGTGTAGCTCTCGCTCCACGACCTTTGCCACGATTCCGCGCACGGGACCCGTGCCCAGGACCTCCTTGGTCTGGCCTTCAAACTGAGGCTCGGCAATTCGCACCGTGACTACAGCCGTGAGGCCCGCCATGATGTCGTCCTTCTCTACCTTTTCTGCGCCGTCCTTGCCCGTGAGCTTGAGTCGGCGGGCGTTCGTCGCGATGTTCGCGCGTAAGACCTTTGTCAGGCCCGCCTCGAAGCCGGAATGGTGCGTCCCTCCCTTGGGAGTGGCGATGATGTTAACGAACGAGCGCACTTCGGTCTCGTACCCATTTCCCCAGCGCAGCGCCACGTCAACCTGGCATTCGCGTTCAACCTCTTCGGAGACCAACTGGCCATTGGGCTTGAGCACCGGCACCGTTTCGACATAGTTGCCGGTCCCGGTGAGTTCCCAGGTATCGGTGACCGGAGCGTCGTGAGAGATGAAGTCCACGAAGTCGCGTGGACCACCCTCGTAGCGGAAGCTTTCTTCCGTGGGCTCGAGGGGGTTCCGCTCGTCACGCACAGTGAGCTTGAGGCCCGGCACCAAGAATGCCGTCTGGCGCGCTCGCGCGATCAGGTCCTCAAAAGTAAACGTCGCTGACTTGGTGAAGATCTGGCGGTCTGCCCAGTAACGGATGCGCGTGCCCGTCTTAGCCTTGGCGAACTTGCCCGTGGTCTGCAACTGGGATCCCACCACGAAGGGCTCGAATACGGCGTCCGGCGTAGGACCGCTCGCGGGATCCACAAAATAGCCAGGCTCGCCGCGGCGGAACCCCATGTGGTGCGTCATGCCTCCGCGATCGACCCACACATCTAGACGTTCGCTGAGCGCGTTCACTACCGACGCACCCACACCGTGTAGGCCACCCGATGCAGCGTACGAGCCACCACCGAACTTTCCTCCCGCGTGAAGTTTGGTCATGACAACCTCGACGCCCGTCAAGCCAGTCTTAGGCTCGATGTCTACGGGGATACCACGACCGTTGTCGCGGACCTCAACGGAGCCATCCGGGCGCAAGATGATGTCGATGGCAGACCCAAAACCGCCAAGAGCCTCATCGACAGAATTGTCGATGATCTCCCATAGGCAGTGCATGAGTCCGCGTGAGTCCGTGGTGCCGATATACATACCGGGACGCTTACGGACCGCCTCGAGACCCTCGAGGACGGAAAGATGACGCGCTGAATAGTCTGATTGAGCCACGCGGTACAGCCTAGATTGCGCGGGCGACATCTCTTACCTGCCGCGCCGCGAAGGCCGGCTCTCACGACCGTATCGTCGCTAGTACAAGCCCTTACGGGGACGCCGGGACATCATCGCAATGTTGTCGTCCTTCACAAAGAACCCGAGGTCCTCGTACATGTGGCGCCCCTGGGGGCTCGCGTGCAGCTCCACCACCTCGATGCCACGCTTGTCCGTCTCGTCCAGCAACGCTTCCATGACTGCCTTCGCGTAGCCCTTGTACTGATGCTGCGGCGAGGTGGATACCCACTGCACATAGCCCATGTGGTGCGCCAGGGCACCAGGACGCGGCAAGCGCGGCGCCACATTGACAAGTCCACAGCATGCCAAACCACCCTCGGGCGCGTCGATCACCATGCCAATCAGGTCGCCGCCCATGCGCTCCGCCACGAGTTTGGTCGAGTCGACCGCCCACATTGGGGTGGGAGCCGCGCCAACAGCTTTATACATCAGCGCGCCGAGGTGAACGATTTCTGCGGCATCGGCAGGCGTCGCGGCACGAACACCGTCCACGCTAGTGCCAAGCCACCGCGACGATGATGTTGACGACGGTCAGCCCGCCCACGAGCCACCACGTAGCGACGGCCGGAGCCGCCTTCTTGTGGGTGGCCTCAGAGATGCCCACCACGGCCAGCGCTACCAGAAGCTTGATTGCGATCTTGGCGTGCGGCGGAGCGGCGTCGTCACCCGAATACGCCAGCCCGGCCAATGCGAGCCCCGTCACGAGCTGGGCGCGCGCTCCCCACACCATGGTCGTAGTGATGCGCTTGGCGTCAGCACGCAACTGATCCAGGAACGGTCCGAGGATGGCCGCGAGGCCGATGAAGTGCAGGATAAGCAGGGAATAGCGCAGAGCGTTCATTGATCTCTTTCTTCAGGTCTCTTTTGCTTGATGGTACCGCGACGCGTTTGCGCGCTTACCTCTACACGCGCACCGTGCGGCAATCAGCGTCGTACCATTTGCTCGTGACCTCGACCCCTGTGACTGACAGTCCTCTGTTCCAAAAGTCCGCACCTAAGGGCGCGCTCTACGCGGTCGCCGGGGCAGCTCTATTCGGAATCAACGGCTCGGTTGCGAAGGTCGTGATCGGCGCCGGTATCAATCCCGCGCAACTCACCTTCTTCCGCGTGCTGTCCACAGCCGTCATCGCCGGAGCCGTGCTCCTCGTCACCGACCGGTCACAGTTCCGTCTGACCAAGCATCAGGTCTTTAGCCTTGCCGCCCTCGGCATTGGCGGTCTCGCAATGATCCAATGGCTGTACGCCGTGGCGATCTCGATTCTGCCAGTGGGGATCGCGCTACTCATCGAGTACACCGCTGTCGTCTTCGTCGCCCTCGCTGCCTGGCTGATCTTTCAGGAACGGGTCCACGCCCGCTTGTGGGTGGCGATTGCGTCTGTGCTGGTGGGCCTCGCGATCGTGGCCCAAGTGTGGGACAGCAAACTCGCCCCGCTCGGGGTTCTGGCGGCCTTCGGCGCCGCCGTCGCCTACGCCTTCTACTTTCTGATGGGGGAACGCGCGGTCTCCACGATGCCGCCGATGGCGGTCGCTTTCTGGGCGTCGGTCTTTGCCAGCGCGTTCTGGGGCATTTTCTCGGCGTGGTGGACCTTGGAGCCGACGCTACTTACCGCCGACGTTTCCCTTGCCGGCGCGCTGGCTCAGGTCGTGGTGCCCGTCTGGGTCCCGATGCTGTTTGTGATCACCCTGGGCGCCTTCGTGCCGTTCGTGTTGATCTTCATGTCACTGGGGCATCTGTCAGCCACCGCGGTCGGCATCCTCGCCTCGTCCGAGGTTCTCTTCGCCTTCATCGTTGCCTGGATCTGGCTCGGCGAGACGCTGACGACAGTGCAGGTCTCGGGGGCGGCACTCGTGCTGGTCGGCATCGTCGTAGCGCAGACGGCACGTGCGCGACCACCTCAGGCGACGCAACTCAGCGCTGAAGAGGACACCGCCGAGGTACCACCCGCGGTTCCGTAAGCGCCTGCGTTCAGCTCACCATCCCCGCATCGGGAATGAATGGTGCCTGCCCTAGGGTTTCACTGCATGGGAGGCACAACGATGTCCACGACACCTGAAACCCACGCCACCGCGCCGGCAGCGAATGACCGAGTGCGCCAATGGACTGTACTCATTGGTTCTCTACTCGCGATCGCAGCCGCCGCCGTCTGGTCGGGCGCGTGGGGTGGCACCCCCATTCAGGATGCGGCCGGGGGCGCACTCGCGGCCGATGCGACCCTAGTCGCGCCAGCCACGTCTGCATTCAGCATCTGGTCATTCATCTACGCCGGACTATTGCTTTTTGCCTTCTACCAGTTGGCCCCTAGTCGGGCCTCTGACCCCCGGCTTCGCGCTATCGCGTGGTGGGTGCTCGCCTCCATGGTGTTGAACGCAGTGTGGATCGCGGTCATCCAGGCCGGCTGGCTATGGGCCTCCGTCCTCGTCATCGCGGCGCTGGTCGCTGTGCTCGGTGTGATCGCATCGCGCCTGGCTGGCTCGCCCCCACAAAACTGGACAGAGCGCCTGACCACCGATGTGGCGCTGGGCCTCTACCTGGGGTGGGTGGTCATTGCGACGGTCGCCAACATCACCGCAGCCCTCGCGTCTGGCCTCTCGGATTTCTCCGCCGGCGACGGCACCGTATTCGCCATTGGGGTGCTGGTGGTCGCCGCGGTGTTGTCGGTGACCTTGGCGTGGAAGTTGCGCCCCTCCCCCGCACTGGCGTTCGCCACCGGAGCAGCGTTGGCGTGGGGATTGTGGTGGATCGCGGTAGGCCGCCTTACTAAAGCTCCGGACAGCGTCGCAGTCGGATGGGCCGCGGGCGTAGGCGCCATCATTGCGTTTTCGACGCCATTCGCGATGCGTGACGTCTCATACATCGGTCGCGACGACACGCTGGCACCGCGATAGCCCGCCTCACGCAAAAGACGCGCCTGACTCGCTAAGAGTCGGCGCGCCTTTCACTGTGAAAGTTGGCTTAGTCGAGGTAGTCGCGCAATACCTGTGAACGCGACGGGTGACGCAGCTTCGACATGGTCTTGGATTCGATCTGGCGAATCCGCTCCCGAGTCACACCGAACACGCGGCCGATCTCGTCGAGCGTCTTGGGCTGCCCATCAGTGAGGCCAAAACGCATTCCGACAACGCCGGCTTCGCGCTCGGAAAGAGTGTCCATTACCTTGCTGAGTTCCTCCTGCAAAAGCGTGAAGCCCACGGCGTCCGCGGGAACCACTGCTTCAGAATCCTCGATGAGGTCACCGAACTCGCTATCACCGTCTTCGCCGAGCGGCGTGTGCAGAGAGATGGGCTCACGGCCATACTTCTGAACTTCAACAACCTTTTCGGGTGTCATGTCCAGCTCAGCGGCCAACTCCTCCGGAGTGGGCTCACGGCCCAAGTCCTGAAGCATCTGACGCTGCACACGGGCCAGCTTGTTGATGACCTCGACCATGTGGACGGGGATACGGATGGTACGAGCCTGGTCTGCCATGGCGCGGGTGATGGCCTGACGGATCCACCAGGTCGCGTAGGTAGAGAACTTGTAGCCCTTGGTGTAGTCGAACTTCTCCACCGCACGGATCAGACCTAGGTTGCCCTCCTGGATCAAGTCCAGGAACAGCATGCCTCGCCCGGTGTACCGCTTGGCCAGCGATACGACGAGGCGCAGGTTGGCCTCGAGGAGGTGATTCTTCGCGTGACGACCATCGTTGGCAATCCACTCCAATTCACGACGCATCTTGGGCGCGATCTTGACACCCGAGCCCAGCTTCTCTTCTGCGAACAATCCGGCCTCAATACGCTTCGCAAGGTCGACCTCCTGTTCAGCGTTAAGCAGGGCGACCTTACCGATCTGCTTGAGGTAGTCCTTGACAGGGTCTGCCGTAGCGCCGGCCGTCATGACCTGCTGGACAGGTGCGTCATCGTCGGCACTGCGAAGCACAAAGCCCCGCTCTTCCGAGTCCTCTTCCTTAACCTTGGGCTCGGCCGGTTCGTCTTCTACCTGCGCCACGGGGGCGTCCTGGTTTTCAACGCTACGTGCTTGCGCTTCAGCGTCTTCCTTGGCCTTCTTGGCTGCGGCGCGCTTCGCGGCGATCGTGGGAGCTGCGGCCTTCTTAGGTGCGGCCTTGCGGGCGACCGGCTTTGTTTCCTTCTCGGTCTCTGCGGCTGCGGAGGCGCCCTTGGCGGTTGGCTTCTTGGCGGGGCTCTTGGCACCGGCCTTGGTGGCTGTGGTCTTGGGCGAGGCTGCGGTAGTCGTGGCCTTCTCCTTCTTCGTTGCCTCCACCGCTGTGGCGGAGGGCTTTGATACTGACGGGCTGGCGGCGCTTAACGCATCGCTCAAGTGTTGCGCGGCTCGACTCATGCGTTCGGCGGGGCCATCGTCTGAGGTGATGAAACCCTGCTAATTTGGCTCTTCGCCGTGTCACACAAATCCATTAAAGTGTAACGCGGGTGTCAACTGATACGTTCCCTCTTGCGCCTAAATCTTTAGATTCTTTGCCAAAATGCGACGCCACCTGGCCGACTTGTCCCTTTTGCCGCCTTAGGCCTTCCACCCCGGCAAGATCCCCGAGACGATTGTCGCCCTCACGAGCCCGGCCAATCGATAGTCGGGCTGACTCTCCATCGCGGCAGTGGTCAGTGACAACGCCGCCTCCATTTCTCCCGTCCACCACTCAACTAACGCATGGAGCGTCAGAATCGGCGCAGCTTCCTTGCGCCGACAGTGAGTCACGCATTGCGACAATGCATCCTTCATGGCCGCGGCCTCGGGCGAGCCGCACGGCATGCCGTGGCGAGGGTCAAGCACGGAATCCAGCGCCGAGGCGACTCGGGGCGACGTTACACCATCAAGTACGTCAGGTACCACATCTATCGCGCCTGGTATCAGGGCGACGATGACGGCATCCCTCACCCGCACGTCGGACAACCCCGCGATGAGCTTGCCCAGGTCGGCACCCACCAAGTCGAGTGCGTTGACTCCCCCGCTCGTCAGCACCCTGCGCCAGCGTTCAAAGCTTTCCCGCCGCCACGATTCTGGGTTAGCCGCCCTGCGCGAGAGCCACCGATCAGCGGCGCGAGAGCATCGCCGGCGGGCGGGAGCCGGAGCAGATCCCCATGCGCTGCGACTGCGCTCATGGGAACCCGTCGCACGCCACACACGACTCGGCGCGCTCGCTCCGAGGATCAAGCACTGCGGAACAACGGTGCCTGCCGCTGGGCAGCATGCCGCATCGGCACAACCGGGAGCGAAATAGCGACCCTGGGTTACCGCCCAGGCATCGATGCGGGCTACTGCTGGCTCGACGTATGCCCTGAGCGCATCGGCCGCGTCGCAACTGACACGAACATCGGCGTCTGTATAGCTCACCAGCACCACCGACACCGCACCATCCCTCGCAAGTTGAGCCTCGAGGGAACGGGCCATCGGCCCGAGCACATCGTCGACCAGGCAGTCGGCGCGGTCAACCCGCATGACCGCGCCCAGCTCCCCTCCTGTCCTGATTCCGACCACCACGATCGACTCGACGGGGATGAAGCCCAAGATGTAGGGCAAAGCGGCGAGCAATTCGCCCGGACCACGAAGCGTAGAAGTATTCATGTCCCTCAGGCTGTCCGGTTGCCGCCAGCGATACGGCGCAAGCCCCACCACTTGTGGACGGTGACGGGACAGGCAGCACCTGTGGACGCAACGGCGCGCGGCATATCGCGAGCCCTAGCCTTGGCCCTACGCTAGTGACGTGGATACTTTGCTCTCAGCCCGCGCCCGCGCAGTCGATGCCCGTGTCACCTCGACCTTGGCAGCGACGAGCGGGGCAATCGTCGCGGCAGGCGCTCCTGCGGCGGAAATCATGGAGCAGATTGCGCAGACGTCCCTCGGGGGCAAGCGGCTGCGGGCACAACTGATTATTGCCGCTTGCGACGCGCACGGGTCTGCCGATTCCGACGCGGCGGTGGGCATCGGCGCCGCCGTGGAGTTGTTCCAGACCGCGGCGCTACTGCACGATGACGTACTAGACGACTCCGATACGCGACGCGGACGTCCCGCAGCACACCGGGCGCTGGCGAGTCTGCACCGTAGCAACCACTGGATGGGTGACGGCGACAGTTTTGGTGCCGCGGCAGGAATCCTCGCTGGCGACCTCGCCCTGATCGCTGCACATCGCGCGCTCGCGAACGCAACAGCACTCATTGACGAAGCCCGTGGGTCCACCGTGCGCACCCTTTTCGCTGACATGGCAGAACTCGTGACGGTGGGCCAATACCTCGACATGAGGGTCGCCGCGCAGCCGCTGTCCGCCTTGCCTGACCAGGAATCCGCGATCCGCGACGTCATGCGCACCAAGACGGCCTCTTACTCAGCTGAATTTCCGTTGGCCCTTGGCGCGGCGTGCGCCGGCGCCTCTGCCGAACAGATCGACGCCGTGCGCGCCATTGGCGTCCCGGTGGGGGTGGCATTTCAACTTCGCGACGACGTGCTCGGCCTCACGGGTTCACCAGAGGTGACCGGCAAGCCTGCTGGCGACGACATTAGAGAAGGCAAGCGAACGATGCTGGTGTGGCGAGCGTGGACCGTCGCCGACGACGCTGGGCGTGGATTTCTGCGACAGACGCTCGGACGTCGAGATGCTAGCAACGAGGACGTCCGCGCGGCGGTCGCTCAAATCAGTACCACCGATGCCATTGACCGAGTGGAAGTCGAGATTGACGCTCTTGCCCGCAATGCCGTCAGCCAACTCGAGCGACTCGCGCTGCGACCGGCTGCGACGGAACTGCTCGTGACGCTCATCCACGCTGCCACCAACCGCACGTCCTAGCGACATCTTTCGCGGCGCGCCTCGACTCGCGTAGACGGAGTGCGTAGATATCGAGCCCACCCGGCCACCCCTCTGGGGGCAGGCCACGACGGTCTCTACATCAATGCCTGCGCGAGTCGGCGAACCGGCGCACGCTGACCGAGTCGTAGCGACTCAAGCGGCGTCATCCCGAGTTCCTCGGCAGGCGCCATCAGCCATTCGATCGCTTCTTCGTCAGTGAATCCGGCGTCGCCGAGCAGAATCACGGTGCCTCGCAACGTAGGAATGATGTGCGGCGCGACATCGCCGGGGATGATGAAGCCCGCCGGGATGCGCCAGGCGTTGTTCTCGCCGTGGCGTATAGCGATGATTTTGCGTTGGCGGAGTTTGTCTCGCACGTCGCCAGGCTCCAGGCCCAACGCCTCTGCGAATTCAGGAATGGTGAGCCATTGTGTGGATTGCGTCATACCGCAAGGGTACAAACACCACAGCCCCCTTGCGCACATCCCTGGAGTGAGTTAGATTCACATTTGTCACATGAGTCACACACAACACATGCGCATCATCAGGGAGTAAATTGTGGGACACTTCGCAGGTTCACGTCACGCAGCACGAATCGCCGCCCTCGGCACCACCGCAGCAATCGCCTTCACTGCCTTCGGGGCAACATCCGCAATGGCGGATGAGAACCACAGAGTCTCTTCCGGCGACACGGTCAGCGCCCTCGCGCTTCGGTACGGAAGCAGCATCGATTCGATCATCGAGGCAAACCGTCTGAATTCGCGCGCCACGATCTACCTCGGTACTACTCTCACCATTCCCACCGGTGCCGCTACAGCGTCAGCATCGTCCGCCAAGACGACGACCACCGCGAACAAGACCCACACCGTGAAGTCCGGCGACACGGTTTGGGCCCTGGCACGCCAGTACGGCACGACGGTGTCAGCCATCATCAAGACCAACAGCCTGAACAAGAGCGCGTTCATTCGCAGCGGGCAGAAGCTATCGATCCCCGGCACGAGTGTCACCTCCTCCTCGAGCGGTTCCACCACTTCCTCCGCGACCACTACTGCGACGTCGACGGCTAGCTCAACGGCCTCCGCAGGCACCCACACGGTGGCCGCTGGCGACACCGTCTGGGATTTGGCCCGTAAGTACGGCTCCAGCGTGTCCACGATTATTACCGCAAACGGACTCAACAAGTCCGCCACGATCCGCATCGGCCAGAAGTTGACCATTCCCGGCGCAAGCGCACCTGGCAGTTCAACAGCCACCACCGTTTCGAACGTCAAGGACGTCGTGACTACGACCTCAGGTGAGCCGAAGCTAGCGACCGACAAGAACCTGGACGAGTTCGGTGGCCAAAGCGCCGAATACACCATCGTTGCCGGCGACACCATGTCCAAGATCGCTAGTGCGTTTTCTGTCAGCGTCGATTCAATCGTCAAGGCAAACGGGATTAAGAACCCCGCCCTGATCACCGTGGGCCAGAAGATCACAATCCCGGGCGGCATTCCTACCGGCCTCGTGGGCGACACGTTCCTAGGCAAAACCTTCTCCGCCCCCGTCGTGGGTGCCGCGAACCAGAACAAGGCGACCCTCGAGTCGATGGACGTGCCCTCCAAGAGCGAGATGCAGGCCATGATCGTCCGCGTCGCCAAGGAAATGGGCGTTGACCCAGCACTCGCGCAGGCAGTCGCCTATCAGGAGTCCGGATTCAACATGCGGGCCGTCTCCCCTGCCAACGCCATCGGTGTGATGCAGGTCATCCCGACGTCCGGCCAGTGGGCATCGGACCTCGTAGGGCGCGACCTCAACCTACTGATTCCGGAGGACAACGTCACTGCTGGCGTGGCCATCCTCAAGAAGCTCCAGCGCAACGGGATTTCCCTAGAGAACGCCATCGGCGGCTACTACCAGGGCGAGACTGCCGTGCGCAAGTACGGACTCTACTCGGACACCGAACGCTACGTGGCGAGCGTCTTGTCACTCATGACACGCTACTAGTAGTCGATGTGCTGCTTTACGCTCGTGGCACTACTGAAGCACACCCACAACCCGCATAGAATAACGATGTGTCCGAAACCATGACCGACCCCCTGCTCGGCCGTATTGTCGACGGCCGGTACGAAGTGCGCGAACTTATCGGCGCGGGCGGCATGGCGACGGTTTACCTCGCTTTCGATAAGCGCCTGGAGCGTCTAGTCGCGCTCAAGGTCATGCGCGTCGGACTAGGTTCAGACCTGGACTCTTCGGACTTCACCGCTCATTTCCGGCGCGAGGCTAAGGCAGCCGCACGCCTGACCCATCCCGGAATGGTCCGCGTCTACGACCAGGGTGTCGATGGGGAGATTTCATATCTCACTATGGAGTACGTCGAGGGCGAGAACCTGCGTCAGCGGATGAATCACGAGGGTTGCCTCACCCTCGGCGAGTCTCTCACCGTGGCAGAGGGAGTGCTCGATGCCCTCGCGGCAGCGCACCGCCAAGACCTAGTGCACCGCGACATCAAGCCCGAAAACGTGCTGATCGACGACGAGGGGCGAACCAAGGTCGCCGATTTTGGTCTCGCACGCGCCGTGACCGAGGTGACGTCAACGTCCACGGGGACCATCATGGGCACCGTCGCCTACCTTGGACCCGAACTTGTCTCGCGGGGCGTTCAGGACGCTCGTACCGATATCTACGCCGCGGGCATCCTGCTCTACGAGATGGTCACCGGCCATCAGCCCTTTACGGGAGACTCCGCCATCGAGGTGGCTTCGCGCCATGTCCATGAGGACGTTCCTGCGCCGTCAGAGTCAGTCGCGTGGCTTCCCCCCGAGTTCGATGAGTTGGTGGCGACCCTCGTCGCCCGCGATCCCGATGATCGTCCGCGCGACGGAGCCGCGGCTCTCACCTTGGTCCGCCAGATGCGCTCGAAGATCGACGACCCAACCCTTGACCGACGCGCCGAGCCGCCATCCGGATCGATTGCCCTCAGGGCGCAAGATGACGATGCCACGACAATTTTCGACCCGGCGCCTGCCGGAGCCACCGTCGCCTTGCCCATCGGGCTCGGAGAGGCCCAGTTCGCCCGCGTCACGATCGACACAGCAGTGATTGAGGACGACCCCGAGGCTCGGGAGCCACAGACCCCGCAGCGCCGCGGATTGTGGTGGTCTGGGGCGATTCTCGCCGCACTCCTCGTTCTAGGAGGCGTCGCGTTCTGGTGGTACAACTCCGTCGGTCCAGGTGCCTACACGACTGTCCCCAGTGTTTCCGGTACGCAACTTGAAGCGCAGCAAGCTCTCGAGGCTGCGGGCCTGGTCACCGACGTGGAGAGAACTAATAGCGACGACGTTCTCGCTGACATTGTGATTGGCACCGATCCTTCCAGCCAGACCCAGGTACCCAACGGCGCCAAAATCACCATCATCGTCTCCAATGGCCCTAGCATGTCAACTGTTCCATCTCTCGTGGGCAAAATCGAGGGTGACTCCATCAACACCCTCGCAGACGCGGGTTTCAAGGTCGGAACATCGGTCAAAAAGTACGATGACTCGATTCCCAAGGGCGAAGTGATGACCCAGGAACCCGAGGCGGGCAAGTCGGTGAGACACGACTCCACCGTCACGCTCACGGTCTCCGATGGTCCCAAGCCGGTTTCGATTCCGGACGTCGTGGGGATGAGTGAGTCCGACGCCACCTCAGCGCTCGAAGAGGACGCGCTCGTGGTGACGGTTCAGCGTGCGCGCAGTAGCGACCAAGACAAGGGCGACGTCTTTAAACAGGATCCTGCTGCGGATGCAGACGGGTTCCGTACCGATGCTGTCACCATCTGGGTCTCTGACGGCCCTCCCCTGGTGTCCGTCCCGAACTTCGTCTTCGACCCCGTCGACCAGGCGGTCCAAGAGGCGAAGGACGCGGGCCTAGTTCCTGAGCTCAGTGCCCGTTGGCCGTTCAGTTCTCAGAACCAGATTGCGGATCAATCGATCGCACCCGGAACCGACGTGGAGCGCGGCACCAGCATCGTGCTCATCTATAACTGACATTCCCCTCAACGACTAAAAGAGGCTCCGTTCCCGGGCATCGGGAGCGGAGCCTCTTTTAGTGCGTCTACAGAATGCTTGGCTACTGGTGTGAGAGCAACTCCGACACCTTGAAAGCCATCTCAAGCGACTGCTGGTGGTTGAGGCGCGGGTCGACCTTGGTCTCGTAGCGTCGCGCGAGCCCCTCATCGTCGATGTCCTCGGTGCCACCCATTATCTCGGTCACATCGTCGCCCGTGAGCTCCACGTGAATACCGCCCGGCACCGTCCCTGCGGCACGGTGGACCTCGAAGAAGCCGGCCACCTCGTCAAGAATCGTGTCGAACTTGCGCGTCTTGAAACCGGAATCAGACGTGAAGGTGTTCCCGTGCATGGGGTCAACCATCCACGTCACCACCGCGCCTGAGTCCCGCACAGCCTCGACCAATGCGGGAAGGTTGGTACGGACCTTGTCCGCACCCATCCTGGCCACGAAGGTGAGCCGACCAGGAATGTTATCCGGGTTGAGGCGGGCGGCGAGCGCGAGAGCCTCTTCAGGTTTGGTCGTGGGCCCGAGCTTCACTCCGATGGGGTTGTGAATCTTGGACATGAACTCCACATGCGCGCCGTCAAGATCGCGAGTGCGCTCCCCAATCCACAAGAAGTGCGCGGAGCAGTCGTAAGCGAGGCCGGACAACGAGTCGATGCGCGTGAGCGCGCGCTCGTAGTCGAGCAATAGCGCCTCGTGGCTGGAGAACAACTCGACCGTCTTGAGTGCGTCGAAGTCGCCCCCTGCGGCAGCCATGAATCGCACCGCTCGGTCGATTTCTGCCGCGGTCTGCTCGTACTTCGAGTATGCCGGGTTGGCCGCGAATCCCTTGTTCCACGCGTGCACGCGACGCAAGTCCGCGAATCCACCCGTGGTGAATGCGCGGATCAGGTTCAGAGTCGCCGCAGACACGTTGTAGGCATCGAGTAGTCGTTGGGGGTTCGGAATCCTGGACTCCGGCGTGAATGCCGACTCGTTGACGATGTCGCCACGGTAGGCCGGCAATGTCACACCGTCACGAGTCTCCTCATTCGACGAGCGTGGCTTCGCGTACTGACCCGCCATTCGGCCGATCTTGATGATGGGGGTCGAGGCACCGTAGGTCAGCACCACCGCCATCTGCAGAATCGTCTTGATCTTGTTACGGATATGGTCGGCGGTTGCCTCCGAGAACATCTCGGCGCAGTCACCTCCCTGGAGCACAAACGCCTCCCCGCGACCGGCTGCTGCCAGCTGGTCACGAAGCACGTTCGCCTCGCCTGCGAAGACGAGCGGCGGCACCTCACGAAGTCGCGCGGTGGCGCGTTCGAGCGCGTCCTGGTCTGGCCACACGGGCTGTTGCTTGGCCTCACGGGAAAGGTATGAATCCACTCCCGCGGCCTGAAGTTCGGCCTGGGTCATATCGACTAGGCCTGACCGATCTCCGACAGCATCTGGGTGTACCAGGGCGTCGTGGTGTCGAAGGGCTTACCGCCGGCGATGCGGGGGAAGGCGATCGCCTTGAGGCGGTTGCCGTCTTCCTCGTCGTGGCCAATAACTCCAGCCTCGCCCTTGAAAGCGCACTCCACGGCGTAGTCCGTCATGGACTTAATGAGGCGCAGGTCCTCGGGGTTTGCCGCGGCTGCGCGCGAGAAGTATCCCGACTTCTGAACCATGACCTTCTCAGCTCCGAGGCGCTCGGCGAACTGCTTCGCGAACCAGCCACCGGGGTTGATCGTGTCAAGCTTGACGTGACCGAATGGGTCGCGCTCGACCTCGCCGCCAGAAGCCTCGATTTCCTTGATGATCTCCGGGACGCCGGCGCCCTCGGACAGGAAGATGTTGACATTGCCCTGCTCGTCCATGACGGTGCGCAAGCGTGCGGCTTCAGCGTCCAGGTCGATGGACTCTTCGGGGAGGTAGATGCCGTGAATGTCCCAGCGACCCTTGGTCAAGCCGATCTCCGGCAGGAACTCACGGGTGTCGAGCCATTCACGGTACTTGAGAGCCGAGGCGGCGGTGAGCCAACCACAGTGGCGTCCCATCACTTCGTGCACAATCAGCATGCGCGGGCCCGAGCGGTGCTCGCCGATGATGTTCTGCGCGAAGACGCTCGCCTGTTCGGCGGCACTCCATGCGCCGAGCGACTGACGGATCGGGATCACGTCGTTGTCAATGGTCTTGGGCAGGCCCACGACGGTCAGGTCGTAGTCGTTGTCTGCCAGGTACGCGGCGAGGTCCGCAGCGGTCGTGTTCGTGTCGTCGCCGCCGATGGTGTGCAGCACGTCAATGCCGTCAGACTTCAACTGCTCCGCGGCCACGGCGAGGGGGTCCTGCCCCTCCTGGACTAGACCTCGCTTGACGCAGTCAGCCACGTTGGTGAGCTTGACGCGCGAGTTGCCGATGGGGGATCCGCCAAAGTCGTGCAGGATGCCGGCCTTTTCCCGAACCACGTCGGTCACCTTGATGGACTCACCCTTGAGTAGTCCGTAGTAGCCGTGCTGGTACGCAATGATCTCAACTTCGGGAGCGATCTCCGTGTAGCGACCAATCAGGCCTCCTACAGCAGAAGACAAGCAGGGGGCGAACCCTCCAGCTGTGAGCAGAGCAACGCGACGTACCGTCATGGCATACCTTTCAGATCAATGCAGGGTGTTTGCACGCCCATTCTAGGGGCGAAGAATATTGGTTGCAGTCGCCTATTCGGCGGACTGGTCGTCCGCGCGGCTGTCTCGGGCGAGCTCGCGCTTGTATTGGGCAGAGTCACGGTCCACGTACTCCTGGCCTGACAACTCACGAATGGCCTCCATCACGGTGTCGGTGAGTTCGCGAAGAGCCTCGCGGTCATCCTGCTTGCCCACGTAGGGGACGTGCGAAATCGGTGGGCCGATACGCACGCCGATGGGGTGGCGTGAGGGCACTCTCTGACCGATGGGCTGCGCGATGTCGGTATCGATCATCGCCACGGGAATGATGGGCACCTGCGCTTCGATGGCCATGCGCGCCATGCCGGTCTTGCCACGGTATAGGCGTCCATCCGGGCTGCGAGTCCCCTCAGGGTAGATGCCGAGGAGGTCCCCGCCCTGCAGCGCCTCAAGGCCTGTGGTGAGCGCGGCTTCGGAGGCCTTACCTCCGCCGCGGTGTACCGGAATCACGCCTACGCCAGACATAAATGCCCGCGTCGCGTACCCCTTCGCACCCTTGCCGGTGAAGTACTCGGCCTTGCCCAGAAACACCACCTTGCGCTTCAAAACGATGGGCAGAAAGACTGAGTCAGAAAACGAGAGGTGATTAGAGGCCAGGATCGCGCCACCCGATTCGGGGACGTTCTCGACGCCCTCCGTCCAGGGTCGGTAATACGTCTTGAGTCCAGGCCCTAACAGCACGTGCTTAAACAAGCCGTAATACATACGCGTCCTCTCTTAGCCGTCAGGCTGTTAGTTATTCGCCCGTCGCCTCTCGTGCCAACGCCGCAGCACCCACGATGCCGGCATCGTTGCCCATATCCGCCGCAACGATGGGCACCACCGGACGGTGTCCACGTGCAGGCAAGTAGTCGCTGTAAGCCACTCGAGCCGGTTCAAGCATCAAATCGCCGGCGCCGATGACTCCACCACCCACGACAAAAAGTGCAGGATCAAGAACCGCGGCAAGCGATGCGCAGCCCTGACCTATCCATGAACCAAGTTCAGAAAGCAGTTCAATTCCGAGCTCATCGCCATCGACCGCAGCCTTGGTCACCATTGGCCCGGAGATGTCCGAAACGTTCCCACCCGCGAGCTCGAGCAACGTAGCGGCCCGCACTGGGCGCTCCACCCCCGCGCGCTGGGCCTCGCGAACTAGCGCGGATCCGGAAGCGTACTGCTCCCAGCATCCGCGATGACCGCAGCCACAAGGGTGGCCGCCAGGAACCACACGGAAGTGCCCCAATTCGGCGCCGAATCCGTACTCGCCGCGGACTAGGTTGCCATCCACCACCATCGCCGCGCCAAGCCCGGTGCCGATGGTCAGCATCACCATGTTTTTGACATCGCGGCCCGCGCCGTACTTGTATTCGGCCCAGCCAGCCGCGTTGCCATCGTTCTCAACCACCACCGAGATGTCGGAACGATTGATCAGCGCCGAGACCTTGTCCGCAAGGGGGTATTCCCTCCATGCGATGTTCGGGGCAAACAACACGCGCGCACGGTCAGACGACACGAAACCGGCAGCAGCCACTCCCACGGCGTGGAACTCGTAGTCCTTCGCCAACTCCGTCACCGCATCGGCGATTGCGGCATCAATGCTGCCCGCGTCCTGCGGCTGAGTTTTGCGTCTAGTCTTCGAAACGATCTTGCCCTGCTCGTCCACGACGCCCACGGCAATCTTGGTACCACCGATGTCTACGCCGATAGCGTGCATGGTCACATTCTCCCCCGGTATGAAACAAGTCCTTAGAAAGAGTATCGTTTCCGTACTCCCCCAATGACACTGGAGCCCCGAATGGCGCACGTTCACGACCCCGACTTTTCCAAGAATATTGTCGCGGAGCTCAATGCAACGTGGGTCGAGCGCCCGGACTCAGTGGTGGCGCGACACATGGTTGACGACGAATGGGTCGACTTCACCGGTCGCGAGTTTATGGCCCTCATCGATGCTGTCGCGAAGGGCCTCATCGCCCGCGGAGTCGCCATCGACGACTACGTGGGCATCATGTCCCGCACACGCTACGAATGGACGGTGCTCGACATCGCGATCTGGTCTGCGGGCGCCATCCCCATTCCCATTTACGACACCTCCTCGGCGTCACAGGTGGACTGGATCACCTCCGATGCGAGCATTGGGTTGCTGTTCGTTGAGACCCTCGAACACGAGGCGCTGGCGCTGCGCATCGCGAGCGACGCAGAATCACCACTGACAAAGGTCAATGTGATTGACAAGGGCATCGTGAACGAGCTGGTTGCCGCAGGCAAGGGCATCAGCGATGCGCAACTCTCGGAACGCAAAGGCCACGCCGGTCAGGGAGACCTCGCAACGATCGTCTACACCTCTGGGACCACGGGGCGCCCCAAGGGTGTGCGCCTCACTCACTTCTCATACCTGCGCCAGATTCGCAGCGTGCAGCAAGAACTGCCAGGAGTGATGTACCAGGAAGGGGCTAGCACCGTCCTCTTCCTCACCTTGGCCCACTCTCTCGCGCGGCTAGTGGAGGTAGTACTCCTCGCGTGCGGAGTGCAGTTGGGGTACTGCCCCGACGCGCGTCAACTGGTGCCGATGTTTGGCTCGATGAAGCCCACCCTGATCCTCGCCGTGCCTCGCGTCTTTGAGAAGGTCTACGCCAGCGCCGAACAGAAAGCGGCAGCCGACGGCAAGGTCAAAATCTTTCGATGGGCAGCCAAGCAGTCGATCGATTACTCGATGGCGCTCGACACCGCAGCCGGGCCCTCCCTCGCGTTGCGCACGCAATACAAATTGGCGAAGGTCTTGGTACTGGGCAAGATCCAGGCGGTTCTGGGCGGCAATGCCACGTGGGCAATCTCTGGCTCAGCACCGCTAGGCGCGCGGCTAGGCCACTTCTACCGTGGGCTCGGCATCACCGTGCTCGAAGGCTACGGACTCACTGAGACCAATGCCGTGTCACATTTGAATCGCCCTGAACTCGCCAAGATCGGAGCAGTGGGTCCCCCGCTGTTGGGCTTCGAGGCGAAAATTGCTGATGACGGCGAGATTCTTTTGCGCGGCGAGCAACTCTTTGAGGGATATCACCACAACCCGGAGGCGACCAAAGAAGCGATGCATGACGGGTGGTTCCACACCGGCGACCTGGGGAGCGTAGATGAAGATCAGTACCTACGCATCACTGGGCGCAAGAAAGAAATCATCGTCACCGCCGGAGGCAAGAACGTCGCGCCCGCGGTCCTTGAGGACCAGATTCGCGCCTACCCATTGGTGAGTCAGTGCGTCGTGGTGGGCGATGGCAAGCCCTTCATCGGCGCCCTCGTCACCCTTGACGAGGATGCTCTGCCAGCATGGCTCAAGGGCAAGGGCATGGATCCGATGACTGTTGCGCAGGCCGCTCACGACCCGCGTGTCATTGCGCGAGTCGACAAGGCCGTGCAGCGCGCGAACACCGCAGTCTCGCGAGCCGAGTCGATCCGCAAGTTCGAGATTCTTGAATCAGACTTCAGCATCGAAAACGGTCAGGTCACCCCGTCACTCAAGGTCAAGCGCAACCGCGTTCTTGCGGATTACCACGACACCATCGAGCGCCTGTACTCGAACTAGCGTCGTCTGCGTCATCGCCGTCGCCGTGAGAGCGGTCTAGCTGGCGTGGCGCCCCGCAGAAACACGGCGTTCGCGGCGTGGAGCGCGCGGTGCGTCTTGAGGAACACCGTTGGGGACCAACCGGAGCGGAGGCACCAGGCCGCCCGCAACTAAGGCGTCGACAGCCGCCTGCTGATCGGCATCCATCAAGATTTCTCTGCGCCCTACATCTCTAGTCACACCCTCTCTACGCTCGTCTGACGGCTTAGCGACCGCACGCACCGGAATCGTGAGAAATGACACGATGCAGTCGCCGCAAGCCTTGTCTCGGACCTCACAGGTATCGCAATCAATAATCATGAGTGCCACGCTAGACACGGGCTCTGACATTCAGGCTCTCGCAGTGTCGGAGGAGTGACGTAGGTTCGTCTTATGAGTCCCGTTCGGCCTTCCGTCGCCACTAACCCGTCGCTCGTCGCGGGGGCGCCCAACGCCACCACATTTAGTGATGAGCCCTTCACGTTCCAGCCTGCCCTCACCGACATCGGTGAGCCGCTGTCAGCCACGACCTTCGTAGTCGTCGACCTCGAGACCACAGGCGGGTCTCCTGCGACATCTGCTATCACCGAAATCGGCGCGGTCAAGACCCGCGGCGGGGAGATCATCGGCGAGTTTCAAACCCTGGTGGACCCTGGCGGGCCGATCCCCCCGTTCATCGTCGCGCTCACCGGCATTACCGACGCCATGGTGGTTGCCGCACCTCGCATCGAATCGGTGCTTCCCGCGTTTCTCGAATTTCTGTCCGACTCCGTGTTGGTCGCCCACAACGCGCGCTTTGACGTGGGTTTCCTGAAAGCTGCCTGTCGCGAACAGGGGTACCCATGGCCCGGCAACGAGATCGTTGACACCCTTACGCTAGCCCGCAGAGCGACCACGCAAGATGAAGCGCCCAACAAGAAACTGAGCACCCTGGCGCGACTCTTCGGTTCGACCGTGGAACCCAACCACCGGGCCCTTGAGGACGCCCGGGCTACGTCTCAGGTGCTTCACGGGCTCCTGGAACGCGTCGCAGCCTGGGGTATCACTCACCGCGAAGACCTCGACGCGCTGCGCAATCCGGTCCCCGAGAAACTACGCCGTAAAGCGACGATGGCCGATGCGGTTCCTTCAAAGCCGGGGGTATACGTGTTCCGCGGGCCACGCGGCGAGCACCTCTATGTGGGCACGTCCAAGAACCTCCGATCAAGGGTCAAGTCGTACTTCACCAGGGGCGAGCAACGCCGCAAGATACGCGACATGCTTGAACTCGCGGTCAAGGTGGACACGCACGTGTGTGCGACCGCCATCGAGGCTTCTGTCGTCGAGGTACGCATGATCAACCAATACCGACCCCACTTCAATCGTCGCTCCGTGCGCCCCGAGCGCACGGTATGGCTCGCGCTGACCGATGAGCGTTACCCCCGGTTGAGTATCGCGAGATCCGCGGACGGCAAGGGAACTGTCCTGGGGCCCATCCGGGGAGGCGGTGACGCGCGACTGGCGCTTGAGTCCCTGCAGAGCGCACTGAGACTCCGGACCTGCACGACGCGCCTGACCGTAGTGCCCCGTGCCGGCGCGCGCGCGTGTCTGCTCAAGGACATGGGGGCGTGTGATGCCCCCTGCGTGGACGGCGCGGCCAGCGGCTATGACGAGGTGATCGCAGCAGCACGCGAGGCTATTGAGCACGACCCGTCGCCCATCGTGGCGTCGCTCGCGGACGCGGTGGGCCGCCACGCACTTGCACAGGAATACGAGCGCGCTGGCGAGATTAGAGATGCGGCGAGCACCATCGTGGAGGCAGGCATGCGCGCCGAACGGCTCGCCGCGTTGGGCAGAGTGAAACTGGTCGCCGCACGGCGGGCTAACGATGCCTGGGAACTTGTCTCAGTCGCCCATGGCCGTCTTACGGGAAGTGCTAGCGTCACTGCAGGCGTCTGGGACGCTGCGGACGCACTCCAGTCCACCTGGGATGACCCTATGGAAGACTCCGGCACCCTCATCGAAGAACAAGAACTGGTGGCTCGGTGGCTGGAACAAGCGGGCACACGCTTGCTGCACATCGACGGCGAGTGGGCGCAGACGTTAGCCAGCGCAGGTCCGCATCATGCGTGGGTCAGCGCGCGTCGAAGTGATCACGAATCCGTGGTCGATTCCGAACGCGGCGACTCCAGCCGCTACCGGTAGCTGGCCGTCGACCAGCGGGCAAGCACATCTTTCGCCGCACCGGAGTCGACCGACTCCCGCGCAAACTTGAGACCGGCCGCCATACGTTCCACAAGGCTGCCATCCGCCGTTCCCGCTAAAGTGCCATCCGCCACGATGCCGGCCGCCGCGTTCAGCAGCACCGTGTCACGCACAGGCCCCTTCTCGCCGGCAAGGACTCGGTGCACCACGGACGCGTTGTACGACGCGTCGCCACCCTTGAGGTCGGCCGTTTGAATTGCCGTTAGCCCCAGCTCGGTGACTGCGTTAAGCGTGATCAGTTCAACAACCCCATCACGCACTTCCCACACATCCGCGGGCGCGCTGGCCGCAAGCTCGTCGAGGCCATCGCCGCCACGGAACACCATGCCGGAGCGCCCTTGCCCGGCAAGCACACCTGCAATCAGCGGTGCGAGCTCGCGGCTCGAGGCGCCGATCGCGGACGATTCAGGCTGAGCGGGATTAGTGAGCGGGCCAAGAATGTTGAAGGTCGTCGCGATCCCCAGCTCTGCCCGAATAGGGCCCACATACTTCATGGACGAGTGGAACGCAGGCGCGGGGCAGAAGGTGATGCCCACCTCGGTCGCGAGCTCCGCCACGCGTGCTGGAGTGGCGTCAAGATTGATGCCCAACTCCACCAGCACATCGGAGCTGCCTGTGGTGGACGAGGCGGCCCTGTTGCCGTGCTTCACGACCGTGAGACCGGTGCCCGCGGTGACGATGGACGCCATCGTGGTGATGTTGACGGTGTTGGCGCCGTCCCCGCCCGTGCCCACGAGGTCAACGGATCGCACGGGAATGTCGATGCGGATGGCATGCTCGAGCATCGCGTCGACCAGGCCCTCAATCTCTTGGATTGTTTCTCCCTTGACCCGCAGACCCGCCAGAAATGCCGCCATCGGAACTGCAGTCGCATTGCCTGTGAGGATCTGATCCATGATCCAGCGCGTGTCGGTGCGATCAAGGTTTTCGCCGTTGACCAGTCGGCCCAAAATATCGCGCCACGATGCCATGGTTGAACCCTCCGTCATGAAAAAATGTGAAGCGTGAATGCCGACGCTGGGCCGGCAACTACTGCTTACGCGGCGGCTGGGACGAAGAACTCGTCCACTGCGTCACGCAGTACAAATGGGTCAAGCGGATGCGCGACTGCGGCATCCGCCTCGGACCACGTGGCGAGCCAAGCGTCGCCGGGCCGTCCTACCAGGAGAAGCACGGGCGGGCAAGAGAAGTACTCGTGCTTCATCTGGCGGCAAATGCCCATGCCCCCGGATTTAGCGGCCTCTCCATCTAGCACCACCAGGTCATACTTTTCGGTGTCAAGAAGACCGATGACCGCATCGTGCGTCGCCGCCTCCGTCCACTCGACCGTGCGACCGTGCGTAGTCGAGCCGACGGCGAACCGCACCTTCTCACGCACGTTCTTGTCGTCCGAATAAATAAGAATCTTCGCGTTTGCGATGCTGATGGCATCGTCCGCGTGCTTCGCCACTTCACTCATGACGCCCATTTTGGCATGACTTGCAGTCTTTGGACTGCGCAGCCACACCGAGAGACCCGCGCACATGCCTGTTAATGGCGCGCAAAGCCCCCTACTTACGCAATAATGGCGTCATGTCCCAAGCCACGGCTACGCCGTCACTCATCCATGCAACGCGCCCCAACCAGGTGGCCGTCGGCACGATCGTGTGGCTCGCCTCGGAACTTATGTTCTTTGCGGGCCTCTTTGCGATGTACTTCACACTGCGGGCACAGGTGCCTGCCGAGTGGGCCGACAAGACCGAACTTCTGAACGTGCCGTTCGCCATCGCCAACACCACCATCCTGGTGCTGTCCTCCGTGACCGCGCAAGCGGGGGTCTTTGCCGCGGAGCGCTTCCAGCGTCGTCGCTCAGGCTCGATCTGGCAGTTCAAGAAGTGGGGAATGCACGAGTGGTTCGTGCTGACCTTCATCATGGGCGCGATATTCATCGGCGGCCAGGCATTCGAGTACGCGGAACTGGTTTCTGAGGGTCTGACGATCTCATCGAGTCCGTACGGTTCGGTGTTCTTCTTGACCACCGGCTTCCACGGTCTGCACGTGTTGGGCGGGCTGATAGCCATGCTCTTTGTCCTTGGCCGTTCGTTTGCCGCCCGAAAGTTTGGCAACCACGAGGCCACCACCACCATCGTCGTGTCGTACTACTGGCACTTTGTCGACGTCGTGTGGATCGCGCTGTTCGCCGTGATCTACCTGGTTCAGTAGGGGGAAAGTCGATGAAGACTCTAGCTACCAAGCGTTACCACAAGGCCGCACCGCTCTTTCTCGTGCTGTTGCTGTTGGCTGCCATCACCGGCGTCGCTGCGGTGACGACGAGCGCACCTGCCACGGCAGCCACGCAAGTCAATGACCAAGACGTCGCCGAGGGACAGAAGCTCTTCGCAGCGAACTGTGCCACGTGCCACGGCATGTCGGCGGAGGGTCAGGACGACATCGCGCCCTCGCTCGTGGGCGTAGGCGCTGCCGCCGTCGACTTCCAGGTGGGCACCGGTCGCATGCCGATGCAGATGTCCGGTCCTCAGGCGCGCGCAAAGGCGGTCCAGTTCGAGCAGAGCGAGATCGACCAGCTCGCCGCCTTCGTCTCCTCGCTCGGTGCGGGCCCTTCGGTTCCCACCGCTGAACAAGTAGACGGCTCGATGGGCGACCCCGCGAGCGGCATGCAACTGTTCCGCACCAACTGCGCCATGTGCCACGGATCTGTGGGTGGCGGTGGAGCACTGACGTACGGCAAGTTCGCGCCCTCGCTGTGGGAGACCACCCCCACGCACATCTACGAGGCAATGCTCACCGGTCCTCAGTCGATGCCCGTCTTTAATCAGGCCAACATCACGGAAGACGGTAAGCGCGACATCATCGCCTACCTCGACGTGCAACGCGAGCCGTCACCGGGTGGGCTGAAGCTCGGCGCCATCGGCCCCGTAGCTGAAGGCTTCTGGGCTTGGCTCGTAGGCATTGGCCTCATCATTGCCAGCACCGTTTGGGTAGGAGCGCGTTCTTCATGAGCAATAACGATCAGGATCAGACTGAGAACACCACTCCCGAGTCCTTCGAGGACCCCGGACAGCCATATCACCGCCCCCGCCTAGCGGACAAGGATCCCAAGGCCGCCAAGCGCGCCGAACGTCAGGTAGCCGTCCTCTTTGGCATCTCCGTCATCGGAACAATCATGGCGATCTGGGCGTACTTCGGCCTCAGAGACATGGGCGACGACGTCGCCTCCATCCAGCAGACCAACACCATGATCGGCCTAGGGGTCGTTCTTTCGATGCTCGGCATCGGCTTTGGCGCCATTCACTGGGCCAAGACGCTGATGCGCGACCACGAAATGGTTGAGGAACGCCACCCGCTTCGCTCCTCCGATGAGAACCGCGCTGAGGCCATCCAGAAGCTTAAGGATGGCGTCGAGGACTCCGGCATTGGCGCAGGGCCCGATGGAGTCCCGCGTCGCGGACTACTCAAGGGATCGCTCATCACCGCGCTAGCCATCGCTCCCCTGGCGCTCCTGGTGCCACAGATCGGCAACATGGGCGGCGACTGGAACATCAGCAAGTTCCGCCACACCATGTGGAAGCAGGGCACCCGGCTTGCACGTGACCCTGATGGCTCGCTCATCAAGGCGTCAGACGTCACGATCGGATCAGCCTTCCACGTCATCCCCGATGGTCTGGCTACCCTCGAGCACGACCGCCTGGAAGAAAAGTCCAAGGCAGTAGTGCTACTGATCCGTATGGATCCGCGTGACCTCAAGATTCAGCCGGGCCGCGAGGACTGGTCGTTTGACGGCATCGTCGCATACTCCAAGATTTGCACTCACGTGGGTTGCCCGGTTGCTCTCGACGAGCAGCAGACGCATCACCTGCTTTGCCCGTGCCACCAGTCGACATTTGACGTCGCGGACGGCGCAAAGGTGGTCTTCGGACCTGCCAAGCGTCCCCTTCCCCAGCTCCCGATCGCGATCGACGATGAGGGCTACATCATCGCTCAGCGCGACTTCGAAGAACCGGTGGGCCCCAGCTATTGGGACCGCCTCAAGTCTGGTGACACCACCAGTGAGGAGGTTGCAGCGTAATGGGTACCCAGACCACCGCTGCCGCTGCAGGCACCGCGAATTATCTCGACGACCGCACCTCAATCGGTGGGTTCGTTAAGTTCTTCGCTCGCAAGCTCTTCCCCGACCACTGGTCATTCATGCTGGGTGAGATCGCTCTCTATTCGTTCATCGTCCTGTTGCTGTCTGGCGTCTTCCTCACGGCATTCTTTGTGCCGGACATGACGGAAGTCCACTACGAAGGCGCCTTCCCCACCATGCATGGCGTCGAGATGTCGGAGGCCTTCGCCTCCACGCTGCGAATCTCGTTCGAGGTTCCCGGCGGGCTCCTGATGCGACAGATCCACCACTGGGCAGCGCTGCTGTTCACTGCGTCGATCCTGATCCACATGGCGCGCGTGTTCTTCACCGGCGCGTTCCGCAAGCCCCGCGAGATCAACTGGCTCATCGGCTTCACGCTGATGATCCTGTCGCTCGCAGCAGGCTTCACCGGCTACTCGCTCCCCGATGACGTGTTGTCCGGCAACGGGCTGCGCATCATCGACGGAATCGTCAAGTCCATCCCGATCATTGGCTCGTACACCTCGTACTGGCTGTTCGGAGGCGAGTTCCCCGGCACCGTCCTGATTCCACGACTCTTCACCGCGCACATATTGCTGGTGCCGGCGCTGATTTTGGGGATGATCGCACTCCACCTGTTCCTCGTGTTCCTGCACAAGCACACGCAGTATCCGGGTGGCGGACGTACCCACAAGAACGTCGTGGGCCTCCCGCTGTTCCCCGTGTACACCGCGAAGGCCGGCGGATTCTTCTTCGTCGTGTTCGGCGTCATCGCCTTGCTCGGTGCGCTCTTCACGATCAACCCGGTGTGGAACTACGGACCGTACGACCCCTCCCCCGTTTCCGCGGGTACTCAGCCGGACTGGTACATCCTGTTCGTCGACGGTGCGCTGCGGATGATGCCCGGAAGCCTGTTCGGGCTGCCGTTCGAGTGGGAACTTGGTGGCTACACGCTGTCCATGAACCTGCTCATTCCGGGCCTGATCATGCCCGCTCTGTTGTTCGGCTTCATGGCGCTGTACCCCTGGATCGAAGCTTGGGCGACAGGTGACCGCGGCGAAAAGCACGTGCTTGACCGGCCGCGCAACGCTCCAGTACGGACCGGCATCGGCGTAGGTGTCATCACGTTCTACGTGATCCTCGTTCTTGAGGGTTCCAACGACATCGTGGCGAACCTGTTCCACCTGTCCCTCAACAACCTCACCGTGTTCTTCCGCTTCGCGATCTTCCTACTGCCGGTGGTGGCCTTCTGGGTCACCAAGCGCATATGCATGGGGCTCCAACGCAAGGATCGCGAGTTGGTGTTGCACGGCAACGAGACCGGACGCATTGTGCGCCACGAGGACGGCGAGTACATCGAAGTTCACGAGCTGCTCGACGAAGAGGCCCGTTGGGTTCGGGTGTCGTATGACGACATCTCGCCTCGCGAGTTTGAGCCTGTGGTCAATGACCGCGGCGTGGAACGCAAGGGACACCGGTTTGAGAAGGCCAAGGCCCGGCTGTCGCGTTTCTACTACGAAGACCGGATCTCCCCCGTCACTCCGGCCGAACTCGAAGAGGCCAAGCACGACCACTAAAAGAATTCTCAAAGTAATGCCCCGTCCGGGAATCTTGGACGGGGCATTACTGTTTTACGAGGTATGAACCCGTTGGGTGGTGTCGCGTTCAGCGATGCAACCGGCGCTCGCACCACTGCGGCGCTAGGCTCAAGGGGTTCTGTGAAAATGCTCCAGTCGGCTTCGGCTGGACACGACTTAAGGAGACTCAATGGGCGACTACATCCTTCCCGATCTTTCCTATGACTACGGTGCGCTAGACCCGCATATTGCTGGCGAGATCATGGAGTTGCACCACAGCAAGCACCACGCGGCTTATGTCGCTGGCGCCAACACCGCGCTTGAGAAGATGGCGGAGGCAAGGGACAAGGGAGACTTCTCCACCGTTCCGATGCTTGAGAAGAACCTCGCGTTCAACCTCGGCGGTCACGTCAACCACTCAGTCTTCTGGACCAACATGTCGCCCGATGGCGGAGACAAGCCCGTAGGCGATCTCGCCACCGCGATCGACGAGCACTTTGGCTCGTTCGACGGCTTCCGTGGACACTTCACGAACAACGCGATGACGGTTCAGGGCTCCGGCTGGTCCATTCTGGCCTGGGACACCCTCGGCGAGAAGCTGATCATCGTTCAGCTCTACGACCAGCAGGGCAACCTGCCTATCGGCGTCGTACCGCTGCTGATGCTGGACATGTGGGAGCACGCCTTCTACCTCCAGTACCGCAACGTCAAGGCCGACTACGTCAAGGCCTGGTGGAACGTCGTGGACTGGGCCAACGTCCAGTCCCGCTTCGCGACCGCTCGCACCCAGGGTGCCGGCCTCATCGCTTAGCAATCGTCAAGAAGAAGGAAGGCCGGCACCCCTCGGGGTGTCGGCCTTCCTGTGCGTTACGGGGTCTCCACACCGCCAGTAGCGGTCTCCCGGCGCCCGCGCAGCGTCCAAGAGGCCCACTGCCGCTCGCTGGGGCCACCACGCTCGCCTAGCGCACAAAAAAGCGACGGCCAGGCCCCCTTATGGGGATCCCGACCGTCGCTTCTGACTCTTTTAGTGCGCGTGCTGCCCGCGCGAGAACTCAAATACCCAGCCGACAAGCCCGATGATCGTCAGCGCCACTGCGGGCACCATCACCCACCAGCCCACGGCCAAGGCGAAGAATCCAAGCGCCGCAGCTGCAGCGAGTACGAGCGGCCACCAGCTCCACGGGGCGTAGACGCCCTGTTCCCCCGCCAGTTCAGCAATTTCGCCATCGTTGCGGTCCTCAGGACGCGCGCCGTGCCGCTTGTCGAGCATGCGGAAGTAGATTCCGATCATCAGCGCTAGCCCCCCGGTGAAGAGGATCGCGATGGTGCCGACCCACTCTTCAAACCCGGTGAAGATGCTGTAAAGAATGGCTACCAGAAAGAAGAAGATCGCGGGAACGTTAAAGATCTTTGCTTCGATGCCCATCGCTGTATCTCCTAACTCACTGGAGCGTGATCAGTATTATCTCGCTCCGCCTGGTGGTGGTCCCGTGCTGCTGCTTCGGGGTGGTGAAGGTCAAAGGTGGGACGCTCGGAGCGAATACGCGGGATCGAGGTGAAGTTGTGTCGCGGTGGCGGGCACGAGGTCGCCCACTCGAGCGAGTTCCCGTAACCCCAGGGGTCGTCCACGGTGACGCGTTCGCCGTACTTGGTCGTCCGGTACACGTTCCACAGGAACGGCAACGTCGACAGCGCCAGGATGAACGCGCCCACGGTCGATATCTGGTTCAGACCAGTGAAGCCGTCCTCGGGCAGGTAGTCGACATAGCGACGAGCCATACCGCTCACTCCCAGCCAGTGCTGAATCAGGAACGTGGTGTGGAAGCCGATGAATAGCAACCAGAAGTGAAGTTTGCCAAGACGCTCGTTGAGCATCTTTCCGGTGAACTTGGGCCACCAGTAGTAGAAGCCGGCGAACATCGCGAACACCACGGTGCCGAACACCACATAGTGGAAGTGCGCCACCACGAAGTACGAGTCCGACACGGGGAAGTCGAGCGGCGGCACGCTGAGGATCACGCCGGTGAGGCCACCAAAGAGGAACGTGATGAGGAAGCCGAGCGCCCAGAGCATTGGCGTCTCGAAAGAGAGTTTTCCTCTCCATAACGTGCCTATCCAGTTGAAGAATTTCACTCCGGTGGGCACGGCAATAAGCATGGTCATAAAGGAGAAGAACGGAAGCAGCACCGCGCCAGTCACGTACATGTGGTGTGCCCACACCGTCACCGACAGCGCGCCGATCGCGATGGTCGCGTAGACGAGTCCGTGGTATCCGAACATCGGCTTGCGCGCGAACACGGGGAAGATCTCAGAGACGATGCCGAAGAACGGCAATGCGATGATGTAGACCTCCGGGTGTCCGAAGAACCAGAACAGGTGTTGCCACAGGATGGCACCACCGTTGTCCGGGTTAAATATCTGCGACCCCAGCCGTCGGTCTGAGCCAAGCGCAAGGAGCGCCGATGCGAGTGGGGGGAACGCGATCAGGATCATCATGGACGTGACGAGCGTGTTCCAGGTGAAGATGGGCATGCGGAACATCGTCATTCCGGGAGCACGCATCGTCACGATGGTGGTGATGAAGTTGACCGCACCCAGGATGGTACCGAAGCCGGACAGTGCGAGCCCCATCACCCAGAGGTCGCCACCCAAGCCGGGTGAATACACCGCGTTGCTCAGGGGCGCATAGGCGAACCAACCAAACGCTGCCGCTCCCTGAGGAGTGAAGAATCCTGCCGACGCAATGAGTCCACCGAACAGGTAGAGCCAATACGCAAACATGTTGAGCCGCGGGAACGCCACGTCAGGTGCGCCGATCTGCAGCGGCACGATCACGTTGGCGAAGCCTGCGAACAGGGGCGTGGCGAACAGCAGCAACATGATGGTGCCGTGCATGGTGAACAGTTGGTTGTACTGCTCCGCCGACTGGACTATCTGGATGCCAGGTTCGAACAGCTCGGCACGGATAATCAGCGCCATCACGCCGCCGATGGCAAAGAAGATAAACGATGTGATCAGGTACATGTACCCGATGGTCTTGTGGTCAGTAGAGGTGATCCACTTGATGACTTGCTTGCCAGAATTCTTGGGCGCAGCGCGATCAGGAACTGGTTCCGATGCCGCAGCGGCCGCTTCGTTGATTTCGCTGGGCATTACTTATCGCTCTCTTCGTGGTCCTCGGTCAACTTGACGACCTGGTCGCGGCTGTATTCCAGCCCAATCTGGCCCTCGTAGCCCTCATCACGCAACGTCTGCATATATGCGTCGTACTCGTCGCGCTCAACCACCTTCACGTTGAACAGCATCGAGGCGTGGTACTCACCGCACAGCTCGGCACACTTGCCTTGGTATGTACCCGTCTGAGTGGGAATCACTTGGAACTTATTGGTACGGCCCGGGATCGTGTCTTCCTTGTATAGGAATGCAGGGATCCAGAAAGAGTGGATCACGTCGCGGGAGTTCAAAATGAACTCGACTCGCTCGTTCACGGGGAGGTACAGGGTCGGCAGGGTGTCCTCGACGCCGGTCTCGCCGGTAAGAGTCGCCTGAATGCCAGCACTGTAGGTGTTGTCGTCCACGTAGTTAAAGTCCCAGCTCCACTGCTTGCCAATCACCTGAATGGTGAGGTCGGGCGTTGCGGAGGTGTCGCGGATCTCGTTGATATCCGTCACTGTGAACTTGAAAAGCACAGCGAGCATCAGGATCGGTACCACGGTGTACATCAGCTCAAGCGGCACGTTCGCGCGGGTTTGCAGGGGAAGCTTCGAGTCGTTTTTGCGCTTGCGGTAGACCACGATGCACCACAGAATCAGACCCCACGTCAGCACACCTACGGCGAGGGCCGCTATCCACGACCCGTTCCACAGCGTGATGACGCGCCCGGTCTGATTGGTGATGTCGGGCGTACTTGGCAAAGCGCCATTTTCGATTCCCTGAGTGCAACCTGCGAGCAGGGCGGAAACCGCCACCGCGCCAATTGCGCCGAGGGCATAACGAAGTCTTCTTGAACTGGTTACTTTGGACACGCGGTTAGTCTAGCGCGCGATAACGTGAGGGCATGGCAGTTACCCGCGTGTTTTTTGATGCAAGCGGTTCCTCCCCGTTAACGAATCGCGTGACCGATGCGCTCCGGGCTGGTTTCGCGGACGGTTGGGCGGATCCGAACAGGCTCCACTCCGAGGCGCGCCGTGCGCAGTCCCTAGTAGATGGCGCGCGCGAAGCCATCGCTGACGTGCTCGGGGCCCAAACCGAGTTGGTCCACTTCACTCCCTCAGTCAACCTCGCCTTTGAGCGTGTGGTCACCGGTGTGTACGCCGCGCGCCGCGGCCGTGACCGGATTGTGGCCTCCGGCATCGAACGCGACGCGGCACTCGACGCAGCGGAATTTGCGTCACCCGGCACCGTCGATTCTTGCGGCGTTGACGCTCTAGGCCACCTCGACGTCGCGGCTTTTGACTCGTTGGTGAGCAACCCCGCGACCGCGCTCGCTCTGGTCCAACACGCCAACCACGAGGTCGGCACGGTGCAGCGCCTCGACGCTATTGCCGAATCGACGAGTCGCACCGGCACACCCTTAGTGGTGGACGCCACCGCGAGCATCGGCCACATCGATCCACCTCAGCAGTGGGATGCTCTCGTGGCGAACCCCGCCGACTGGGGCGGACCCGCGGGAATAGGAATCGTCGCGTTGAAGCCTCAGACTCGCTGGCTACCGGCTTGGCCGGAGGGCGACCCGTGGGCACCAGGAGGAATTTCGGTCCCGCTCGCGCTCGCCTCTGCGGTGGCCCTCCAGGAACGCCTAGAGCAGCAGCAACAGACGGCGATTCGGCTTAGTTCCTATATTGATGAGATCAGGGCCGTGCTGAGCTTGCTTGAGGGGGTGAGCGTGATTGGCGACCCCGTTGAGAGGCTCCCCCACGTGCTGACCGCCGCCTTCATGTACCTAGATGGCGAGCCACTGGTGACCCGCCTAGACCGTGCCGGAATTTCCGTGGGCTCGGGTTCGGCCTGCGGCAAGGCCTCCTTTGAGCCGAGCCGCGTACTTGCTGTCATGGGTGCACTCACCCATGGCAACTTGCGCATCGGGCTCCACCCTGGCGTCACGCGCGATGACGTGACACGGTTCTTGACCGCGCTTCCGCGTGTCATCAAAGACGTGAAGTCAGACATGGGCGTGTACGGCTCCTAGTCGTCTTTGACCTGCGGTAGTCGCCACCCTGACCCTCGCTAGCCGAGCCGGCCCGCCGCATTCAAGTGCTACATACAAGAACGGACGGCAGGCCATCACTGGCCTGCCGTCCGTTGTGCGTTGAAACGTGTCGCTTAGCTGAAGGAGTCTCCACATGCGCAGGAACTCGCAGCATTGGGGTTGTCGATCGTGAAGCCCTGCTTCTCAATCGTGTCTGCGAAGTCGATGGTCGCACCGTCAAGGTACGGAACCGACATCTTGTCGACAACAACGCCTACGCCGTCAAAGTCCTTGCGGACGTCGCCGTCAAGCGTGCGCTCATCAAAGTAAAGCTGGTAGATCAGTCCGGAGCAACCACCAGGCTGCACCGCGAGGCGCAGGTTCAGGTCGTCGCGACCTTCCTGTTCCAGAAGGCTCTTCACCTTGCCGGCTGCGGCGTCCGTGATGACCACTCCATGCGTGGCCGTTTCAGTCGCGGTATCAGTCATGTGCCGCTCCTCTCTCTATCTGTATTAAGTAATAGCGTACGCGGTGTTGCGGATATTCCCAGCATCCCTGGCAGACTCCGCTGAATGAGCGTCAACCGGCCCGATTAACGTCGCGGCGTCCAGGTGAGCGCGACCCGGCGCACCTGTTCAACCAGCGCGTCGAGTCCCGCTCCAGCCTCGTATGACGCGGCGAGTCCCGCCGCCATCAGGTCACGTTTGCCCACGTGGACCTCGGGTGCGATCACGACGACAGGGACTGCTACCGCGGAGGCGCTGCGAGCGAGCGAGCTCGCGATCCCGTGGTCAAGCACACCGGGCGTCAGCGTAGGCGACACGGCAACTGCAACAGCCACCTCGGAATCGAGCGCTCCCAAAACTCCGCTCAGTTCCGCGAGGTAACCGGTCGAATCCGTCACCACCCGGGCGCCCACTGCGCCAAGGCAGTACGCAAGACCAGCGGCTGCGCCCGTGCCGGCGACATCGGACAACCTCGACGGTCCGATCAGCATCTGGCGCCCCAGGAGCGGGTCCACCTCCCGCGCGATGGCAGTCCAACGCTCTTCCTGTCGCTGCGCGGCAATCGCGAGCGCCTCATCGGCTTCCCTGCCATCCCTCAGCGCGGAACTCATCCCGTGGAAGCCAAGTAGTGGCCGGTCTGTAGACGTCAGTACTACTATCTCTAGCGTCTCAAGCGCCGAACGCATCGTCTCAAGCAAGGCGCCGCGGCTCTCCCCCGCTCCCCAGAGAATGGTCGCGTCACCCGCGCAGTCCACATCACCCACCGGGACGATGACACGTTGTGTGCGGCCTTGGGCTCGCGCGCGCTCGGCCAGTCTGACCAGCCCAGTTGCCAAGTCCGCCGGATTCCACCTGGCGTCATGTCCGCTAGGAGCCAGAATCACCGCACCATCTTTGACGCCGGCGACGATCTGCGTCGATTCGACCCCGCCAAGGTCCGTCCTTGCCCCCGCCATGGCATCCGCAGACCGGGGCCCTCCATCGCCAAGAGCAAATGTTGTCACGTCGACATGCGGCGCCGCGTCGCGCCAACTCTCGGCAACTGCAGTGGACACCGCCGATGCGGGGACCGGCAATCCGTCAGTCGTCATCCAATTGAGCACCACCATCACAACGCGCATGGTCACTAGTGTGCCTTGCGGATCGTGTCACAATGGACGAATGACTGAGACGTTCACCGAACCGTCCGAATCCCCGGCACTGCTGCTCCTTGGTAACCGGCGGGATCCCATGTCCGAGCGTGGTGTCGATTGCCCTGGCGATCTACCGGAGCCCTCCGACCCGAACCTTGTGGCCCGCGCCGAAGCCGCTAAGCAGACGCTCGGCAGCCGAGTCTTTGTGCTGGGTCACCACTATCAACGCGACGAGGTCATTCAGTTCGCCGATGTCACAGGCGACTCGTTCAAACTCGCGCGTGACGCTGCTGGGCGCCCCGAGGCTGAGTTCATTGTTTTCTGCGGTGTCCACTTCATGGCCGAAAGCGCAGATGTCCTGACCGAGGACACCCAGGCGGTCATCCTGCCGGACATGGCCGCCGGTTGCTCGATGGCCGATATGGCCAACATCAATCAGGTCGAAGACGCTTGGGAGCAGTTGGCCGAGGCTGGAATCGGCGACCTCACCGTTCCCGTCACCTACATGAACTCCACCGCTGCTATCAAGGCTTTCTGCGGTCGCAACGGCGGCGTGGTCTGCACCTCGTCCAATGCCGAAGTAGCCATGCGCTGGGCATTCGACCAGGTGGGCGGAGTAGAGGGCACCGGAAAGATCCTCTTCATGCCCGACCAGCACCTGGGGCGCAACACCGCCGTTCTCCAGTTGGGGTTGAGCCTTGAGGACTGCGTCATCTTTGACCCTCGCAAGCCCCTGGGCGGCAACACTGCCGAGGAACTGATGGCCGCCCGCGTCATCCTGTGGAAGGGCCACTGCTCCGTGCACGGCCGATTCCGCAAGGTCAACGTGGACGAAGCTCGCGCAAAGGTCCCCGGCATCAACGTCCTCGTCCACCCCGAGTGCACATACGAGGTCGTCACCAGCGCCGACTACGTGGGCTCGACTGAGTTCATCATCCAGACTCTGGACGCCGCAGAGCCAGGCTCTAAGTGGGTCATCGGTACGGAGCTCAACCTGGTGCGGCGGTTAGCTAACGCGCACCCGGACAAGGAAATTCTGTTCCTCGATGACACCGTGTGCTTCTGCTCGACCATGAACCGGATCGACCTGCCGCACCTGGTGTGGGCGCTCGAATCCTTAGTCGCTGGAGACGTCCCCAACCGCATCGCGGTGGACCCCAAGACCCAGACAGAGGCTAAGGTCGCCCTAGACCGCATGCTCGCCTTACCCGCCAAAGACGCATCCAAAGACTAGAACCCACGAACGCAGCCACAGCATTGTGGCGCGTCGCTTAAGGAAATGATGTTCAAGAAGAACGACAAGTCCGTACCTGTACCTGCCGAGCCCACGATGACCGAGGCGGAGTCCGCAGCGGAAACTCTGGCCGCGGCAAAGAAGGGGAAGCCCACTCCCAAGCGCAAGGAGCAAGAGGCCAAGAACCAGCGCGGACTCGTCATCGATCCCAACGCTGGCAAGAAGGAGCGCAAGGAGAAGGTTCGCGCCGAGCGCGAGTCGCAGTACCAGGCGATGCGCAACGGCGATGAGAAGAACATGCCACTCGAGCACCGTGGCCCCGAGCGTCGTTACCTCCGGGACTACGTGGACGCGCGCACATCACTTGGCGAGTTCCTGCTGCCGCTGTCCATCGTGTTCGTCGTGGGTTCGCTGTTCTTTAACACCGCCCAGATCGGCGGGCTGCTCATTTTGGTGTTCTACGTAGTCGTGCTCGCCGCAGGTATCGACACCTGGCTCATGACTCGCCGCATGAAGAAGAACTTCATCGGCAACTTTGGCGCCGGAAAGCTGCCGCGCGGATGGGTCTTCTACGTCATCTCGCGCCACTTCAATATGCGCCGCTTCCGGGTACCTCGCCCCAAGGTCAATCGCGGCGAATACCCCGTCTAAGCATCATCTTTCACTTCGCGGGAATAGCAGTTTCACTTACCGCGTAGTTAGCTAGCCAGATGCCCAGCGTCTGGCTAGCTAATGTGGAGACATGACTGAATACCGCTATCTAGGCAACTCTGGCCTCAAAATTACGGAGCTCACCTACGGCAACTGGCTGACGCACGCGTCACAGGTCGCCAACGAGCAGGCAGCCGCCTGCGTGAAGGCCGCGCTTGACGTGGGCATCACCTCCTTCGACACAGCAGATGCGTACGCCAACACCGCCGCCGAGGTGGTGCTCGGGGACATCCTCAAGGGCGAGCGCCGCGAGAGCCTCGAGCTCTTTACCAAGGTGTACTGGCCCACCGGCCCCAAGGGACCCAATGACACCGGGCTGTCGCGCAAGCACATCATGGAGTCGATCAATGGCTCTCTCACGCGACTCCAGACCGACTACGTCGATCTCTACCAGGCGCACCGCTACGACACCGAGACCCCTCTCGAAGAGACGATGACTGCCTTCGCCGATGTGGTGCGCCAAGGAAAGGCGCTGTACATAGGCGTGAGCGAGTGGACTGCAGACCAGATCCGTGCGGGCGCAAAGCTCGCCAAGGAGCTCAACATCCAGCTCATCTCGAGCCAGCCGCAGTACTCGATGCTCTGGCGTGTGATCGAAGACGAGGTCGTGCCCGCGTCCGAGGAATCAGGCCTTTCCCAGATCGTATGGTCACCAGTCGCCCAAGGCGTGTTGACGGGCAAGTATAAGCCCGGACAGCCCGCTCCCGAGGGATCGCGCGCTACCGATGACAAGGGCGGCAAGGACATGATTGGCAGGTTCCTCGGCAACGATGAGCTTCTCACTCGCGTTCAGAACCTGCAGCCGATTGCCGACGAACTTGGCCTCTCCATGGCACAGATGGCCGTGGCCTGGGTGCTGCAAAACAAGAACGTGGCCGCCGCGATCATCGGGGCCTCACGTCCGGAACAGGTATACGAGAACGCTAAGGCCTCCGGAGTGGTCATTCCTGCCGAGTTGATGACACGTATCGACGAGGCACTGGGCGACGCAGTGGTCCAGGACCCCGGGATGACTTTCGAGACCAGCCCCCAGACGCGTCCCGTCTAACGAGTTAAGCCGCCTCGGTGGCTTAACTACCGCGGGCTCAAGGCCGTCCAGGTCTTGGGCCCGCGGTTTTGTCATGTCACTCGCAGCACGGCAACCGCGCCACGTAGCGGAAACACGACCGTGCCAGAATCGCGTCATGCTACTCACTGACGCAATCAGCATCGTCGTGGATCCCCATGACCACACCAGCGAACGAAGCGGAAATCTGGCCTTTGATGGCGGCATCGTCGCCTCTCGTGCGACGCCCCTTGCGGGCGACGAGGTGCTTGACGTATCGGGTTGTGTGGTGACGCCCGGGCTGATCAACGCTCACCACCACCTTCTGCAGACTGCGTTCCGCACGCTGCCTGGAACTCGCGGCGTGCCGATGCGTGACTGGCTTCCGGCCATGGCCTCCGCGTACGCTGCGGCGGGCATGGACGCGTCTTTGAGCGCGGTCGCTAGTGCGGCCGGCATCGGCGAGTCGCTCCTTAGCGGTGTCACGACGGTCGCGGATCACCACCTGAACTGGCCTCACGGTGCGCCCGTTGAGGACCACGTGGCGATCGCCGCTTCAGTCGCTGATGCGGCGTCACGGCTCGGCGCCCGATTGGCCTTCGTTCGCGGCTCTGCCCGCGACGACCCAGAAGAGGCCGCGCTCAGCGCCACGGCCATCGTTCAGCACCTGCTTCCGGCGGAGCGTTCCGCCGGGATCCGCCCGGACGGGATGCTGCAGGTGGCGGTGGGTCCGGCTGGCGTGCACTCCGACCCCGAGGCCACGTTTAGGCTGCTGCGCGAAGTAGCGATGACCCACGGTCTGCGTCGCCGCACGCAAGCGAACGAACAGGTGGATACGGCTATCGCGCTAGAGCGCTATGGTCGCCGGCCCCTCGATCTGCTGTCCGAATGGGGCTGGCTTGAACCCGGCGTGACCATCGCTCACCTGTGTGATGTGACCGATGCGGAGATCAAGCAAGTCGCTGCCGCTGGCGTCACCGCTACTCACGCGCCGGGTTGCGATGTACCCATGGGCTGGGGCATCGCGCCCGTACGGCGCCTACTTGAGGCGGGCATCGCCGTGGGGTTGGGAACCTCTGGCGGAGGGTCCAACGACGCGGGCCACCTGCTCGCCGATGCGAGGCTCGCGCTGCAGGTATCCGGCCTGGTGGGAACACAGCTCACGGCCCGTCAGGCCCTCGCCATGGCGACCGTTGGCTCGGCGCAGGGATTGGGCCGCAGCGACCTCGGCGTGCTGACGCCGGGCGCCGCTGCCGATGCTTGCGTGTGGGACGTATCGGGAGTGGCAGACGCGGGAGTCGCGGACCCGGTCGCGGGCTTGATCTGGGCCTCCCCCGGACGACGGCCCCGTCACGTGATCGTTGCCGGCCGGGTCGTGGTGCGCGATTACACGCTGGTGTCCGCCGATGAAAACGACCTGGTGTCTAACCTGCGCCTACGCATGCGCTGACGGATGCGTTCCCCCGCTACAGGTCAAGGACCAGACGCGGGCAAGCGGCGCGCGAAACGCACACGTACATCACGTCTCCACGCTCGCGCTCGGCCGGAGTGAGGATGGAGTCGCGGTGGTCGACTTCCCCCTCGAGGACAGGCGTCTCGCACGTGCCGCAGGTTCCCTCGGTGCAACTTGACAGCACGAGGACGCCCTCTTCCTCAACGGCCTGAAGGATTGACGTGCCGGGCGGTACTTGAACCGTAAAACCGGACATGGCGAGTTCCACCTCGAATGCTTCGTCGCGCAGCGGGGCAGTCAACTCTACTGGGGTGAAGTGCTCCAGGTGCAGGTCGACCTGGTGCATCGCCGCTGCACTCGTCACCGCGTCCAGGTAGCGCGCGGGGCCGCACGCATAAATGACTGTGCCGGGCGCAAGTTCAGCGAACTCTGACACCAGGTTGACACGTGTCCCCTCCTCGGAGACGCAGGCCTGGAAGCGTTCGCCGTGCGTCTGCGCCAGTTCGTCGAGGAGCGCCATGGCCTCCCGGGTAGTGCCGGAGTAAGCGAATCGATACTCACGCCCCTTGATTTGGGCCGCCTGCGCCATCGCCGCGAGCGGGGTCACCCCGATGCCTGCGGCCAGGAAGAGAACCGGCGCCATACTCGCCTCGAGTTCAAAGTGGTTACGTGGTCCCTCCAGCGACAACGTGGTTCCTACTTGGGCGTGATCAGCGAGCCAGCGTGAGCCTCCCCTTCCCGCCTCCTCACGGAGCACCGCGATGCGCCAACGGTCGCTCTCCGGGTCGCCGCACAGCGAGTACTGGCGCACCATGTTGTCCGGCATGAGCACGTCAACGTGGGCTCCGGGGGTCCAGACAGGCAGCGAAGCACCCTCAGCCGCAGCGAGTTCAAGCACCACGATGCCGCCCTGCGTCGGTGTACGGCCCACGACGGTGACCTCAAAGGGTGTGTCGAGTGGGCTCATGATTGCTCCATCGGCGCGAGCTTGGTCTGGCCCGAGCGGGCACGTGGCTGTTCTTTAACGACCAGCGCGTGAAAGCCTCCGGCGTCGACGGCGCGCCATCGGTGAGGAACTTCAGCCTCGTAATACACCGAATCACCGGTGCCCAGGATTTGGCGTTCGCCGTCGAGTTCCACCTCCATGGTCCCGCTCACGATGTATACGAACTCATGCTCCGCGTGGGCGTAAGGCTCTCCGAATTCGCAGTGGTAACTAGTGATCGAGATCGGCCGGAAGTGCGCATCGGCATGTGTCACCAGCAGCCGGGCCTCCCCCTCTCCATAGGTCCCACGGGGACCGTCTGCGGCGGGGGTCACGCGCGAACGAATTCCCGCATCCGGCGAGGGAGAATCGGTCAGCAACTCAATCTGCGAGGTGCCGAGCGCGTGCGCGATTCTTCCCAGCGAGTTAATGCTTGGGGTCGCTTGACCTCGTTCCACCTGCGACAGGAACGAGTGCGAGAGCGCAGAAAGACCAGCCAGACGCACCAGCGTCATGCCGCGCATTGCGCGAAATGCGCGGATTCGACCCCCCAGGGCGTCGCCCTGCGCGGCCGGTGCCTCCGGGTTGGCAGGAACGGGTTCGGGGTTGTTCATTGACCCTCCTGGTCACCTGGCGGGTTGCTTCCCGGCCTCGATAAGGGACGTTAGTCCTAGATTGTGACCGCGAATTTACGATACGAAACCGCCGCGTCACAAGCCGGAAACTCTCGGCCATTAGTGTCTTGAATGTTGATCAGGTCAACATTACTCCAACGTGGAATGCGAGGCGTATATGACGACGAACGGCGAACGCCCCACCTTGATTCAAGGGGCACACCTTCCTGACGGAAGCTCCGTTGACGTCACGATCGACGCTGGCGTGGTGGCATCTGTGCTGCCGGCGGGTACGGCTCCCGTCCCCACAGACGCCGCGAACGTGCTTAACCTCGACGGCCACCTGCTTCTCAGCGCCGCTGCCGAACCCCACGCACACCTCGATAAGGCCGGCTCGTGGGACGCGATTCGTCCCCCCATGGGCGATCTGCGCGCGGCGATCGTGAGCTGGCGCGACTACGCGGACACCATGTCCGAAGACGACATCGTCAGCCGGGCCCGGGCGCAGGTACTGCGCAATATCCGCCAAGGCACCACAGCCATCCGCTCGCACGTCGACCTACTGCGAGGCGAGGATCCGCTACGGGGTATCCGTGCCATCAACACGGTTCGTGACGAACTTCGCGGGATGGTTGAGATCGAAATCATCTCGCTTATTCCCGCAGATATCCCTACGGCGGTAGTCGAGGCGTCACTCGACGCGGGCGCCGACGGGATCGGCGCCGCAGCGCACCTTGCGCCCGAACCATTCGCCGAACTCGACCGCATGCTTTCCATCGCGGAACGCAACAACTGCGTGCTCGACATGCACACCGACGAGTCGCTCGACGAAGTCGTCACCCTGGGAGTGCTTGCAGAACGGACGCGGGAATGGACCCGGAACGTGACCGCGGGGCACTGTGTGCGCCTGGGCACAGTGGATATCGCCCTGCGAGACGGCCTGATCGAGTCGGTGGTTGCCTCCGGTGTCGGCGTGATCGCAAACCCCATCACGAACCTGTACTTGCAGGGGTGGGGTCACGAAGTCGCGACACCACGCGGCCTCACAGCTGTGCGCGCCCTGATCGATGCGGGCGCGCGTTTCGCAGCCGGCGCAGATAACGTACGTGACCCGTTCAACCCCATGGGCCGCTCGGATGCGCTGGAGACGGCCATGTTGCTGGTGGTCGCGGGACACCTCACGGCCGAGGAGGCGTTCCACGCCGTAAGCGACGGCGCCCGCGAGGTAATGGGCCTGGCGCAGGCCGGTCCAGTCCCCGGCGCTCCAGCAGATTTCCTTGCGATTCGCGCCACGCATCTCACGCAAGCAATCGCAGAGGCAAGCGCGGACCGCGTGGTGCTGCACCGCGGACGCGTGGTTGCCCGCACCACGTCGCATTCATAGTTCCCGATCCTTGAATCCAGCAGCACACCCCCTGCCTCAGTGAGGACCCGATGACCACGACACCACCCACCGCTGCCCCGCCCACCGGCCGGGCCGAGCTGCTCGGCTTTAAGAACGTCGAGATGACGTTTCCCGATGGGACAGTAGCGCTGCAAGGCGTCGACCTCTCCGTCAAGCGCGGAGAGTTCGTCACCGTCGTCGGGCCTTCGGGCTGCGGAAAGTCCACCTTGCTGCGCATCGCTTCCGGGCTTGAGAGCGCGTCAACTGGCTCCGTCCACCTGGCGACAGACCGCATCGGCTACGTGTTCCAGGACGCCACGCTGCTGCCGTGGCGCACCACTCGCCGCAACGTGGAGCTGCTGGCGGAACTCCACGGCGAGTCGAAGGCCCGATGCGCGCAGAGCGCCCAGGAGGCCATCGACCTGGTGGGCCTCAGCGGCTTCGAGGACCATTTGCCCCGGCAGCTTTCAGGAGGCATGAAGATGCGCGCCTCATTGGCTCGCAGCCTCACCCTCGACCCGGAAGTATTCCTCTTCGATGAGCCCTTCGGTGCGCTCGACGAGATCACGCGCGAGCGGCTCAACGACGAACTCATTCGACTGTTCGATGAGAAGCAGTTTGCAGCCCTGTTCATCACGCACTCGGTCTCCGAGGCCGTGTATCTGTCCACTCGCGTCATCGTGATGTCCGGCAGGCCCGGCACCTTGGTGGGCGAGTACGACGTGCCCTTCGATATGCCCCGCGATCCAGAGATCCGCTTCACACGCGAATTTGCGGAGCTGGTCGGAGAAATTTCCCACGCCCTGAGAGAGGCACACTAGTGGCCATCACCACGGGCACGGCGCCCAAGCCCAGCCGCAAGAGGACCGCCGCCAAGTCCGCCCTACTCGGTTGGGGGCCGCCCCTTACCGTGGCAGCAGTACTGGTGGCAGTCGCCTATGTCGGCAATGCAATGCTCGGCAAGCGGGCCTTCCTCCTCCCTGCTCCCCACGACGTCATCGCCAAGCTCTGGGACCCCACCTCAGCGCCCGATATCTGGCTTGCCATGTGGCGCACCACCGTGGTGTCACTTACAGGGCTCACGTTAGCGATCACCATCGGTGTGCTGTGGGCGATCGCCATGCATCAAACCCGGTGGATGGAACGGGCGCTCTTCCCCTACGCGGTGATGCTGCAGGCAATTCCGATCCTCGCGATCACGCCGCTGATCGGCTTCTGGTTCGGATACGACTTCACGGCCCGGGTGGTCGTGTGCGTCATCATCGCGCTCTTCCCCATGGTGTCCAACACGCTATTCGGTCTGCAGTCCGTGGACCGGGGCATGCGGGAACTGTTCCAACTCCAAGGAGCCCCGCGCTCCACGGTGCTGAGCAAACTCGAGATGCCCGCCGCACTCCCCGCGATCTTCGCCGGTATGCGAATCTCCGCTGGCCTATCAGTGGTTGGCGCGATCGTGGGCGAGTTCTTCTTCCAACGCGGCACCCCGGGCATCGGGTCGCTGATCAACAAGTACAGCGCGCGGTTGCTCTCTGAAGAGCTCTTCGCCTCGGTACTCGTGGCGTCCCTCTTGGGTGTCGTCATCTTCCTCATCTTCGGCTGGATCGGTAAACGAGCAGTCGGCAAATGGTACGACTTTGGCTAGTCAGCCGATGTCGCAACCGCCCGTAAGGGCCCACCCCTTCCCGTATCGATCAAGGAGCGCAAAATGCTAGTCACCTTTAAGAGCGGCATTGTCCTCGCGGGCGTCGCTGTATCCGTCCTCACCCTGGCGGCATGTTCGTCCGAGGCCGACCCAGAAACGTCAGCCTCGCCCACCGCCGCAGCCCCCACCACCAGCGCCATGGCTAGTTCCGTGGATCTGTCTGGCGTCTGCCCCGCGGACATCAAGATCCAGACAGACTGGAACCCCGAGATGGAGCACGGCCATCTGTACGCCATGCTCGGCTCGGACTACGAGGTTGACTCCAACAACAAGTCTGTCACCGGAGCGCTGATGGCTTCGGGCGAGGACACCGGAGTCGACGTCACGATCCTGTCCGGAGGTCCCGCCATCGGCTACGCACAGCCCAACGCGCAGCTCTACTCCGACGAGTCAATCTTCATGGCCTATGTCGGCACCGACGAGGCCGTGGCTCACTCAACCGATCTCCCCACGGTCTCCGTCTTCCAGCCACTGGAGAAGGACCCGCAGATGATCATGTGGGACCCCGAGACGTACCCCGACGTCACGTCGATCGCTGACCTCGGCACGGAGGACGTCACCGTCCGCGTGTTCCCCGGCGGCGTCTACATCGACTACTTCGTTGGCACGGGCGTGCTGTCAGACAGCCAGGTCGACACGACGTACGACGGCACCCCCGCCGTGTTCGTGTCCGAGGACGGCGCTATTGCGCAGCAGGGCTTCGCATCTGCCGAGCCGTACATCTACCTCAACGAGGTCGCTGACTGGGCCAAGGACGTGAACTACCAGCTGATCAACGATGCAGGCTTCCCCAAGTACGCGGCATCGATGTCAGTACGTCCCGAGGCTGTCACGGAGTACGCAGACTGCCTCTCGCTGCTCGTCCCGATCATGCAGCAGGCCGAGGTCGACTACTACGACGGCACGCTCAAGGACTCGGTCGAGTCGATCGTGCTCGAGCTTGTTGACGCGTTCGACACCGGCTGGGTTTACTCGGCTGACGTCGCGGCCTACTCGTTCGACACCATGATCGCCGATGGCATCGCTTCCGATGGCCCCGACGGTGTGCTCGGCACGCACGACGCAGACCGAGTCGCGGAACTCCTCGACATCGTGACCCCGATCTACACCGAGCAGGGTATTGAAATCGCGGAAGGCCTGACGGCTGAAGACCTGTACACCAACGAGTTCATCGACGAGTCAATCTCGCTCGGCTTCTGATCTTAATAACGGCAACACAACACTAAGGACCACGCATGACAGCCTCTCCGGTAACGACCAGCCAGCGCCTCGCACAACAGCGGGTCATCGTTACCGGAGGGGCCCGCGGTATCGGTGCCTGCATCGCGTCCCGCGTGGCCGCCGAGGGCGCCACCGTCGTGATCCTCGACCGGTTGGCGGACCAGGCCGATGCCGCAGCCCGCGAGTACGGCGGTCACACGGTTACCGTAGACCTCGCCGATGCCGCCGACACGGAGCGCGCCATGAGTGAGGCGATCAGCCACCTAGGCGGCGTCGACATTCTCATTAACTGCGCAGGTATCTTTGCTCTTCGTCCGCTGCTCGACATCTCGGTCGACGAATGGGACGCCATGCTGGACATCAACGCTCGCGCGATGCTGCTGACCATGCAGCAAGCGGGCAAGGCCATGATCGATGCTGACGGTGGAGTCATCGTCAACCTCGCCTCCATGGCGGCCAAGAAGGGCGGCGGCATGGAGGCGCACTACGCAGCCTCCAAGGCGGCCGTGGTGGCGCTGACCCGGTCCGCAGCCCTCGAGTGGGGCGCACACGGGGTGCGCGCCAATGCGATCTGTCCCGGTTACGTCCTGACAGAGATGGGCGCCGCTACACGCACGGCAGAACAGGTGGCGCAATGGTCGAGCCTGTCCCCGCTTGGCAAGCTCCCCAGCCCTACCGATGTGGCCGACATCGCAGTCTTTCTCGCCAGCGCCGAATCGGCGTTTATCACCGGACAATCCCTTAACCTCACCGGCGGGATGGTAATGCACTAATGCCTCGCCGCAACTACCGGAGGAACTCATGACTACCCTTACCGCCGTCACCGCAGAACGCGTCGACGCCCTCGTCGCCGAACTCACAGAGATCCTGGGAGAGGCGGCAGTCACTGTCGAAGATGCCGCTCTCGAAAAGGCTTCCATTGACGGCTGCTACTTGTCGCCGGTCATCACCAGACTCCTTCCCCTTGGCCGCGCCCAAGTGGTCGCGACTCCCGGTTCCGCGGATCTCATCGCGCAGACTGTCGCCGCCGCAGTGCGCCATGGTGTCCCGATCACCCCGCGCGGCAAAGGCACGGGCAACTACGGACAGGCCATCCCGATGGCGGGCGGCCTGGTGCTCGACACCACCCGCGCACGCAAAATCATAGAGGTGGGGGACGACTACATCGAGGCAGAAGCTGGTGCCGTCATGTGGGCTCTCGAGCAAACCGCGAACAAGGCTGGCAAGCAACTGTGGATGTACCCTTCGACCGCGCAGACGACGGTCGGCGGTTTCATCGCCGGCGGGTCCGGGGGAACGGGCTCGATCGCGAACGGTTTGGTGCACCAGGGTTTTGTGAAGGCAGTCGAAGTTGTCCATGCACTTGGCGAACTCACCACCGTGTGGGTGGAAGGCGATGAGGTGGCTCCCTACCTGCACAACTACGGCACCGCCGGCATCATCACCAAGGTCCGCGTGGCAATTGAGCCACTGCAACCATGGCGCGCCTTCTACGCGAGTTTCGATACCTTTAGCCAGGTGGTCTCGCTGATCAAGCCAATGGCGGCGCTGGACCCGGCGCCCAGACTGGTCTCCGGCGACCGCACAGAACTTGCGCGATGCCTGCCCACAAACCTTGGTATTGCCGATGGCAAGGCGTCGTTGCGCGCCATCTTGGATGAGTCCACCCTCGAGGAGGCGACGCGACTCGTGGAGGCCGCAGGGGGGCGCGTCGATGACATCCGCGAAGGGGCTCGGCACACCGTCCAGCTATCCATGAATTCGTACAACCACCCCATCGAATGGCTCCAGAAGTCGGCCCCCGGAAAGTACTTCCATGTAGAGGTGTTGGGTGACGCGCTCGTAGACAACCTGTCTGCGGTTGAGGCCTGCTACCCCGATGGGATGCTCCACATCGAAGCCCAGAAGGCCAGGCCAATCGGGATGCTGACCGGCACGTACACGTCGACCGAGGAGGTGCTGGCGGGGTTCGACCGCCTTGCGGCATTGGGCGTGCGCACTCACAACCCCCACCAATGGGCGGTGGACTTCGAGCCAGAACGCACTACGGCGCTCGCCGCGATCACAGACCCCGGCGGCCTGCTCAACCCGGGCAAGCTTGGCGCAGTCGTCTCCGAATACACCGGGACGCAGATGTGAGTGCCTTCATGCCCCCCACTCGCGAACTCGCGGAGCTCACCGGCCCCGAAGCCGCCGCGACTCTCAACGCCGGATCGATCGTGGTGCTGCCGGTGGGATCCATCGAGCACCACGGGGACCACCTGCCGTTGGCGACCGACCTGATCATGGCCGACGTCCTGTCTTCCCGCATCGTCGCCCAGGCGGCCGCCGCGGGCCAGGACGTGTGGCGGCTCCCGCCGCTCGCCTACACAAAGTCGGACGAGCACCATTGGGCCCCCGGCACGTTCTGGATAGGCGCGGAGGAACTTCTTGCCACTCTGAGGGCCATCGGCCGATCGTTGGCCGCGACCCCGGCCCGCACACTCGTGCTCTTCAACGGACACGGCGGCAACGTGGCGCTGCTTGGCGTAGCGCTGCGCGAACTCAGACGCCTGTACGGACTACGCACGTTCGCCATGTCAGTCGCCGTACCTTCGGGTGACGGCGACAGTTCCGGCAATGGCGGTCCTGACGAAGAGGGACTCGGCATCCACGGCGGCTGGGGAGAAACCTCCCTGATGATGCACCTGCGGCCAGACCTCGTCCGCACTGAGACCTTCCGGCGCGCGATCCCTCAGGGACTGTCAGCGTACGAGCACATCGGCTTTGCCGGGGCGCCCGTGCAGTTTGGTTGGCTCAGTGACGACTTTGGATTCGATGGCGTCTTGGGAGACCCCACCGGTTCAGACGCCCAAGTGGGCGTGGGCATCGCTACGGACCTCGTCGACAGGTCGGTGGCCTCTCTGGCTGAGATCGCCCGATTCAACCCCCGAGGCACCTCATGACCGAGGCGGCACCGCTCGCGCACGGGTTTCCCTCTGGCCCCTGGGAGCTTGTGCTGGAGTGGCTTGCCGGTGGCCCAAACCAATGCCTATTCACTCTGTCTACGCTTGACAACGGCGCGCCCGACGCGCGCACCCTCGTGCTGTCAGAGGTGTCCCGCGAAGGTTTCTTCTTCCACACCGACGTCGCCTCGCGCAAGGTCGCTCAGATCGACGCGAACCCGCACGTGGCCCTGACCGTGCTGGATCTCGTCAACGCGCGCCAGCTGGTGGTGCAGGGCACCGCAGCCCGGGCGACACCCGACGAGATCGCGCAGGCCTACCGGGACCGCGGCCCGTACTTGCAGCAACTGGCCTGGATGAACACGCACGAGTTCGCCGCTCTTGACCAGCATGAACGGGAAGAGCGCTGGGCGCGATTCAGCGCCGAGCGACCCGGCGGGTTCGTCCAGCCGGACGGCTGGACGGGGTTTGTGGTGCGCCCCACCCGACTCACCTTTTGGCTGGGCTCACTCGACACCGCCTCGCGGCGCGTCGAGTACTCCGCGGCGTCTGAGGGATGGAAGGCCGCCTTCCGTGCCGGCTGACCAAGACTCCGGGGGCACGGACGAGTCAAGTCGCGCCGATGCCACACCCGCGCCTCCAGCGCCACCCGCGCAGGGCACCGCGGGGTGCCCCAAGAACATGGAACATGGCCCATGCGGAGGCGTGGACTTCTCCGGCCGGTGCGAGGTGGCCGAACACGCTTGCTCGTTCCTGGAACTGGCCCCTGTTCGATGGCAAGGCACCAAGTCCGAGTCGGGCCACTCCCCCTCGATGGCTGCCGATCCGACGGGAGCCGTGGTGGCATCGGCAGGCGCGGTCCGCATGCGGGACCGTATCGCGGCGGGCCCGATCGTCGTCGCCGACTTTCCGGCTCGGGCACTGGACGCCGGGTCCCTAAGAGACTGCGCACTCGCGCTGGCGGGATCCGTAGACGCCGTGCTCGCGGGAGACTCCGGTACCGCGCGTGTGCAGTACCCACCGTCATACCGGGCGATGCTGCTACGCGAGGCCGGTATCGCGCCATGGATGGGCGTGAACGCCCGTGACCGAAACAGGGTTGCCTTGGAGGCGGAGGCCGCCGGGCTCGCTCACGCTCAGACCGCCGGCGTGCACTGCGTGACCGGTGACCACACCCTTATCGGCTCGCGACCAGACGCAGCCCCCGTTTTTGATCTCGACTCCACCCAGCTGGCGGCGCTAATGTCTGAACGCGGCCATTTGGTCTCCGTCGCGGAGTCTCCGCTGTCACCTCCGACTCACGCCCGGCCGGCGAGGTTGCTGGAGAAGCAACGCGCCGGTGCCCAGATTTGTTTTGTCAATCACGCGGGTGGCGTGGGGCCCGTTCAACAATTCATCGCGCGTGCCCAGGAACTGGGGGTCACCATGGGGTTTATCCCCTGCGTCCCCGTCATCGTGGACAGAGCAAGCGCGGATCTGATCCGCGGGTTCACGTCCTTGTCGCTACCCGAGGGCTACCTCGAGGGGATCACCGAGTCGGCTGACGTGCAGGGTGCTGGAGTGCGCGCCGCCGTGGCACTATCTCTCGCCTTCTTGGCGATTCCGGGCGTCGTGGGAGCGGACCTCTCAGGGGGCCCAGGGGCGGGCCGCGAAGTGGAATTCGCTGAGGCCGAAGCGCACATTGGCGCCGCGGTGCGTGGGGCCCTCGCGCCCTGACCGGACCAAGCCATCGGCTCGTCTGGCTTTGAACACAAAAACGGCCCCAGGACCGTCCAGGTCCCCGGGGCCGCTTTCGCGTTTTAAAGGAGAAAACAGTCCACATACGCCTGGCAGGTGCGTATGTGCACACTCAGTCAACGGTCAAGTTGCCGCCCTTGTTCCCAACAAGATCGCGTTTTGCAAAGTAATTCTCGGTGGCGGGCCCGGAACTAAAAATCCGTACCGTGCCGTGCAATCTCGAGCAATACTTTGACAGCCGCATGTCGGGGCTTTTGGGGGTCCCACACGGCGACGATCGGTCGCGGGAACGTCACGTCTTGCGTCTCGACCCGCTTCAATCGTCCGGCCGCTAGGTCGTCAGCAACTGCGAGCGCGCTGAGCACCGCGACGCCGCCTCCCGCCATCACGCTGGACCGAATCGCGAGGGCGGTGGGCAGCTCGGCGGCGGGTGCGACGATCGTCAGGCCCTCCGACGCGAGGCACACCCTGCGTTCAAGCGTGGCCCGGGTGCCGGAGCCCCGTTCGCGGCTAATGAGGGGGGTCGCCGCTAGTTCCTCCACGCTCACTGCGGATCGCGTTGCCCACGGATGGGTGTTCCCCACCACAACCACCAGTTCGTCGCTGGCGACGAGCATCGACGCCAAATCTCCAGGTACATCGGTGGTCTCGATAAACCCGAGCGAATGGACTCCGTCGCGCACGCCGGACATCACGTGCTCGCTGTTGACTGCCGTGAGCTCGAGCCGAGAGGTGTTCCCCGTGGCAGCAAAGCGCGTGAGCCACAACGGCATCAGATGCTCAGCCACGGTCAGACTGGCCGCGATGCGTACATGGGAGTCGGCGTCCCTCGCTAACGCCTCGACGGAGGCGTCAAATGACTCAGACCGGGTCAGGAGTTCATGCGCCCACTGTGCGATGACCACACCCTCCGCTGTGAGTGCCGTGCCGCGCGGCGACCGCTCGAAAATGCGCAGGTTCCATTGCTTTTCCAGTGCCCGCATGCGTGCGGACACCGCCTGCTGGGACACGCCGAGCACATCGGCGGCAGCGCTGAGCGAACCGTATTCGTGGACCGAGACGAGCATCCTCAGCGGCGCAAGCTCGGTGGGCTTGCGTGTCATGTGCCATCACTTCGCATGGACACAACATTAACTTGTGTCGCGCTGGCCTGAATGCGCCGCTAGCGCGTGAGCTGCTCGTTCACTCGGGCGACCCAGCCCGGGCCGTTGTAGATAAAGCCCGTGTATGTCTGCAGCAGGGTCGCGCCCGCGTCCAGCATTGCGCGAGCGTCCGCGAGTGAGTCGATGCCGCCCACACCGATGATGGTCAGGTCCGGCCCCAGTCGCTCGCGCAACCGTTCCACTACTTGCAGCGCACGAGCGTGAACTGGGGGCCCCGAAAGCCCGCCCGGGCCTCGATCGTGAGTGATAGTGGTGTTGGTCGCGACCACTCCGTCAAGCCCTAGTTCCTTGGCAAGATCCGCGACGGCATCGACGTCCGCGTTAGCAAGGTCCGGTGCGATCTTGACCAAAAGCGGTACCCGCGCCCCCGCCTGTTCCGTGGCCAACCTGACCGCTTCCAGAATTGGCCGCAGCGCATCGGCCGCCTGCAGGTCTCTCAGCCCGGGCGTGTTTGGCGAGCTGACATTGACCACCATGTAGTCCGCGTAGGGCGCCAAAACTCGCGCCGAGTAGGCGTAGTCGGCGGCGGCCTCAGCGGCCGGCGTCACTTTGCTCTTGCCAATGTTGACGCCCATGACCACCTTGGCGCCGTCGCTGGAAGCCCGCATCGTCGCGAGAGTCTTTGCCACGGCATCGGCGCCCGCGTTATTGAAGCCCATCTGGTTGCGGATTGCGCGTAGATCTTGCTCGCGCCACGAGCGCGGCTTGGGGTTGCCGGGCTGAGCGTGTTGCGTCACCGTGCCGATCTCCACGAACCCGAACCCTGCCGCAGCCAGTCCGCGCACGGCCTCGCCGTTCTTGTCCATACCCGCCGCGAGCCCCAGCGGCGCGGGGAACGTGATGCCCATCGCCTTGATCGCACCAGCGGGATGCGGTTGAGGCGTCAGCCGGGCGGCGCGACCGGCCCGAAAGCCCGCGTATCCAAAGCGAAAGGCGTTGATGCCAAAACGGTGCGCGGCCTCGGCGTCAATGCGCGAAATGACGTGTCGATATAGGTACGTGTACACGCCCCTAACCTACTGGGGGCTAGGCTCTTTTCATGACTTCACTACACGCTACAAGCGATAACCTCTCGACGCTCGAAGCAGACGCCCTCATCCTGGGCGTCACTGCGGATGGCGCAATTTCACCTCACGGACAGCTCGACGGTGTCGCATTCAGTGTGCTCAGCGACCTCGCCCTCAAGTTGGCACCTTCCGGCGCCGTGGGAGCCACCACGGTTCTTCCGGGGCTCGGCTTGGAAGCCAAGCGCGTGGTGCTCGTTGGCCTCGGCGACGGCTCCGCTGCAGACCTCCGTACCGCAGCCGGCAGCGCCGCCCGCGAATGCGGCAAGGAGCCCGGCACGGTCGTCATCGCGATCGAAGCCGATGACGAAGGCACCTCCGCGCTCTCCGAAGGCGCACTACTGGGCGCCTACCGATTCCTCGACTACAAGTCCGATGCCGTCGCAGACGATGACGCCACGGACGAAGAATCAGGCACTGCCTGGCTCGTTGCCGGCGCCAATGAATCTGCCCTCGAGCGCGCTCGCGTGGTCGCAGGCGCCGTGGCCGGAACCCGCGACCTCGTCAACACTCCCCCGCTAGACCTGTTCCCCGCGTCTTTCGCAGAGATCGCTGAGGGATACGCCCAGTCGCTCGGCGTCAAGGCCACGGTGTTCGACGTACAGCAGCTCGCGGATGAGGGATTTGGCGGAATCCTTGGCGTGGGAATGGGCTCTTCGCGCCTGCCCCGCCTGGTGCGTCTCGAGTGGAAGCCCGAAGGCGCCAAGCAGACTGTCGCCCTGGTAGGCAAGGGCATCACGTTCGACTCGGGCGGACTCTCGCTCAAGCCGCCGAAGTCCATGGAGACCATGAAGTCCGACATGGCCGGCGCCGCTGCTGTCATGCACGCCGTACTCGGTGCCGCTCGCTCCAACCTCCAGGTTGGCGTGGTCGGATGGATGTGCCTCGCAGAAAACATGCCCTCCGCCACCGCGCAGCGACCGTCTGACGTGATCCGCATGTACAGCGGCAAGACCGTCGAGGTGCTCAACACCGACGCGGAGGGCCGCTTGGTCCTCGCGGATGGCCTGGCTCGTGCGATCGAAGAGAAGCCCGATGTCGTGTTGGACATCGCCACCCTCACTGGCGCACAGGGAGTCGCACTCGGCACCCGCACGTGCGGCGTCATGGGAGTTGACGCGATTCGCGCTGAAGTAGTGGCCGCCGCGGATGCCGTATCCGAGCCGATGTGGCCGATGCCGCTACCGCAGCACCTTCTCAAGCAGCTCGACTCCAAGATCGCTGACCTGCAGAACATCGCAGGCCCCGCAGGCGGAATGCTGTCCGCGGGCGTGTTCCTCCAGCAGTTCGTTGGCGACGCCAACTGGGCACACCTCGACATTGCGCGTCCAGCGTTCAATGAAGAGGGCGCACACGGATTCACTCCGGTGGGTGCCACTGGCGCCGGTGTTCGTACGCTGCTGCGGTTCCTCGAGAACCGCGCCAACGCCGCGTAGTCTTACCGCAATCTGATACGACGTAGCCCGCCTCAGCCGACGCTGGGGCGGGCTACGTCGTATCTACGATTGACGGAAAACGGCCTTATTTAAAGGCCGCGGCGGTGGTTCTCGTTCCACTCTCGCATTCGCGAGGGGTAGCCCGAGAGGTTCACGTCGAAGGCGGGGATGCCTAGCTGGGTGGCGAGTTTGCGCGCCGCCATGATGTCCGGGACCTTACGTCGGGTCCACTCCCCCGTCTCGGCGACAACAACCATCGTCGTTTGCGTCACGCGGGTGGGGGGTTCGATGAACCCCTCACATCCCGGGTGCTCACCAATAAACTTCTTCAGGTGCGCCACCGTCGCCGCCTGTGCTTCCTTGGAACTTGTTCCAGCCGCCGATGACGACGGCTTCGACTTTGACTTACGCGAGAAAATGCCCATGTGCCCAGGTTAGTCACGCTTTGCGGTTCACGTGTGCCGTTTGGAGTGGCAAGATGGGTAATACCGACTTCCTTACAAGGAGATTTTTACTGTGACCGAGTCAACCCCAAGCTCGTTTGATGTCCTCATTCTTGGCGCAGGAAGCGGCGGATACGCCGCCGCCCTGCGCGCAGCCCAGTTGGGCCTGACCGTAGGACTCGTGGAGGAATCCAAGCTCGGAGGCACTTGCCTTCACAATGGCTGTATCCCCACCAAGGCCCTGCTTCACGCCGCTGAGCTTGCCGACAACGCCCGCGAGGGCTCCAAGTTTGGCGTGAACACCACGCTCGACAGCATCGACATGACCGCTGTGAACGCATACAAGCAGGGTGTGGTTGATCGCCTCTACAAGGGCCTGCAGGGTCTGGTGAAGAGCCGCGAGGTTCACGTCATTGAGGGCCACGGAAAGCTTGTTGGCCCCGACGCCGTTGAGGTCCGCGGTCAGCGCTACACCGGCAAAAACATCATTCTGGCTTCCGGATCTTACGCCCGCTCGCTCCCCGGCCTCGAGATTGGCGGACGCGTCATGACGTCCGACCAGGCTCTAGAGCTCGACGTTGTTCCGCAGTCCGCGATCGTGCTCGGCGGCGGAGTCATCGGTGTCGAATTCGCTTCGGTGTGGAAGTCCTTCGGTGCGGAGGTCTCGATCGTTGAGGCCCTTCCCCACTTGGTACCCAACGAAGACGAGGCGCTGTCGAAGGCGCTCGAGCGTCAGTTCCGCAAGCGCAAGATCAACTTCAAGCTTGGCGTGCGATTCCAGGGCGTTGAGCAGAACGACGAGGGTGTCAAGGTCACTCTCGAGGACGGAACCGTGCTCGAGGCGGAGATCCTTCTCGTTGCAGTGGGTCGCGGCCCGCGTACCGCCAACCTCGGCTATGAGGACCAGGGCCTGCGCATGGACCGCGGCTTCGTCCTCACCGACGAGCGCCTACACACGGGCGTCGCCAACATTTATGCAGTCGGCGACATCGTTCCCGGGCTTCAGCTCGCTCACCGCGGCTTTGCTCAGGGAATCTTTGTGGCCGAGCAGATCGCTGGACTCAACCCGCAGCCGATCATCGAATCCAATATCCCCCGCGTCACGTACTGCGACCCCGAGGTCGCCTCGGTGGGACTCACCGAGGCCCAGGCCATCGAGACCTACGGCGCTGACAAGGTCGAAGCCCTCGAGACCAACCTCGGCGGCAACGGCAAGAGCCAGATTCTCGCCACGCAGGGCTTCGTCAAGCTCGTGCGTGTGAAGGAAGGCCCCGTTGTTGGCATTCACATGATCGGCGCCCGCATGGGAGAGCAGATCGGTGAGGCACAGCTCATCGTCAGCTGGGACGCACACCCGGAAGATGTCGCACCACTGCTCCACGCCCACCCCACCCAGAACGAGTCGCTCGGAGAGGCGCACATGGCGCTTGCCGGTAAGCCACTTCACCAACACGACTGATTTCGGAGACAATGAGCAATATGAGCAACGACGTCAAGCTTCCTGCACTCGGTGAGTCTGTGACCGAGGGCACCGTAACCCGCTGGCTGAAGAACATCGGCGACACCGTCGAGATCGACGAGCCACTACTCGAGGTCTCGACCGACAAGGTCGACACCGAGATTCCCTCACCGTTCGCCGGAACCCTCACCGAGATCCTCGTGCAAGAAGACGAGGACGCCGAAGTCGGCACCGTGCTGTGCCGCATCGGCGACGCCGGCGAGGCATCGGCACCTGCTGCGGCCGCGCCCGAGGCAGCCGCACCTGAGGCGACTCATGAGGCTGCTCCTGCGCCCGAGGCCGTACCGGCTCCTGAGGCCCAGGCGGCTCCTGCGGCTGAAGCAGCTCCAGCCGCTCCCGCTCCCGTCGTTGAGGCTGCACCTGCTGCGCCGGCTGGCCAGGAAGTCAAGCTTCCTGCACTCGGTGAATCGGTCACCGAAGGTACCGTCACCCGCTGGCTCAAGAGCATCGGCGACACCGTCGAGATCGACGAGCCACTACTCGAGGTCTCGACCGACAAGGTCGACACCGAGATTCCCTCACCGTTCGCCGGAACCCTCACCGAGATCCTCGTGCAAGAAGACGAGGACGCCGAGGTCGGCACCGTGCTAGCACGCATCGGCGACGGTAGCGCTGCACCGGCACCTGCTGCGGCCGCGCCCGAGGCAGCCGCACCTGAGGCGACTCCTGAGGCTGCTCCTGCGCCCGAGGCAGCCGCACCTGAGGCGACTCCTGAGGCTGCTCCTGCGCCCGAGGCCGTACCGGCTCCTGAGGCCCAGGCGGCTCCTGCCGCTGAAGCTGCACCGGCCGCTCCCGCTCCCGTCGTTGAGGCTGCACCTGCGGCACCTGCCGCTCCTGCTCCTGCAACGACAGAGGCTCCGAGCGCGCTGGCTCAAGCATCGGCTCCCGCAGCCTCGAACGGCAGCGGCTATGTCACTCCGATTGTGCGAAAGCTCGCATCTGAGCGCGGCGTAGACCTCGCCGGAGTCACCGGCACCGGCGTGGGTGGGCGTATCCGCAAGGAAGACGTACTCGAGGCAGCGGCGAAGCCCGCCCCTGCTCCCGTAGTCGCGGCTCCCGCTGCTGTCGCCCCTGTCGCCTCTGCTCCTGCCGCACCGGCAGCCGCTCCCGGCGAGCTCAAGGTATCTGAGCTCCGCGGACAGTCCATCAAGATGTCGCGCATTCGCAAGATCACCGCGGCGAAGATGATGGAGTCGCTACACGGTTCGGCTCAGCTCACCTCCGTGATCGAGGTTGACTGCTCTAAGATCTGGGCGCTTCGCGCGAAGGCGAAGGACGGCTTCCTGGAGCGCGAGGGTGTCAAGCTCACGTTCCTCCCGTTCTTCACACGGGCAGTGGCCGAGGCTCTCGCAGAGCACGCCTTCCTCAACGCGTCGGTTGACGACACCAACATCGTCTACCACGACAGTGTGAACCTGTCGCTGGCTGTCGACACCGAAAAGGGCCTCATGCTGCCGACGATGCGCGGCGCCGAGTACCTGACGGTCGCCGACCACGCGAAGGCCATCGCTGATCTCGCAGAGAAGGCTCGCACGGGCTCGCTCAAGGCCGATGAGGCCTCCGGCGGAACATTCTCGGTGACCAACACCGGCTCCGGTGGAACGATGTTCGACACCCCGATTGTCCCGGCACCCCAGGTGGGAATCCTCGCGACGTGCGCGATCGTGAAGAAGCCCGTGGTGGTTCGTGGACCCAACGGCGAAGACGTGATTTCTATTCGCCCCATGGCCTACCTGCCGCTGAGCTACGATCACCGCATCGTGGACGGCGCAGACGCTGCCCGCTTCCTTCAGACCGTGAAGAAGCGTATCGAGGAAGGCGCCTTCGAGTCCGAAGTGGGCTTGTAGGCCTCTCCACATGAGAGTCGTCATCTCGGGGGCCTCCGGCCTCATCGGAACCGCGCTCACACAATCGTTGCGCGCGGATGAGCACGAGGTGATTGCTCTTGTACGCCGTGCCCCGCGGGGCCCATTCGAATCGCAATGGGACCCTGCGGAGGGCACGATTGACCAGGACGTAGTCCAGTCGGCCGACGTAGTCGTCAACCTGGCGGGCGCGTCTATCGGGACGAAGCGCCTGACCGACAGCTATAAAGCGGTCGTGAAGAAGTCGCGTCTGGACTCGACCGGACTGATCGCTCGCGCCTACGCTCCCCGTACCGATGGCGTTTTGATCTCCGGGTCCGCCATGGGCTTCTACGGCAACCGCGATGACGAAGTGCTCAACGAACGTTCCGAGCCCGGAGACACCTTCCTTTCGGATATCGCCGTCGCGTGGGAAGAGGCCGCGGCGCCAGCTGTCGAGGCCGGTATTCGGACCGTTTATATCCGTAGCGGCCTAGTGCTCGCCGCCGAGGGTGGGTTTGCGGCTCGCCTGCTGCCCCTCGTCAAGCGAGGGTTGTTAGGCGGCTTAGGCGGCAGCAACCCATGGCACGCCTGGATCACCCTTCATGACGAAATCCGCGCCATTCGTTTTCTCATCGATTCTGACCACTCGGGCCCCGCGAACATCATCGCGCCGTCTTCTGTGCGCGACCGTGACCTCATGAAGGCGATGAGCGCGGTCGTGGGCAAGCGCGCTGGGCTAGTGGTGCCCGCGTGGGCGCTCGGAATTGCGGTGGGCCCCGCCATCGACGACATGCTGAGCTCGCAGAACGCGCACCCCGGAGTGCTGTCCCGCCTCGGCTTTGAGTGGGATCACTCCACTATCGACGAAGCCGCTGCTTGGGTCATGACACAGGCAGGACTCGCGCCACACGCCAAGTAGTCCCGTCGCGCACCAACTCCAGGTGGGCCACTTCGCGATGAGCGGCCACAGCAGTTCGTTCCTCGTTTCTCCACACTGTGTGCGCTGCGACGTCGTACGTCACCGACACCACCGCGCCGCTTGTTCCTGCCGCGTCGCCGGGGGCAACCGCGTCCATCACCTCAGCATTGACGATTGTCGCGCCCACCCCCTCAAAACGGAGCGTGCCAGCGTCGAGTTCCTCAGCCTGCTTGCCTAGCTGAACGGCCAACTCGCTGCCGTCGGCAATGCCAGCCAAAAGCCCCTGGCCGTCGCCTGCGGCCAAGGCTGAGAACCGCGCGTCTGTTAGCTCTCGCGCAGCCTCCTGGGGCATGGGCATGGGCGTGGTGACGCTCCTCACCACCACATCCTGTGCCTGTGGCATAGCGGTCATCACCCCGCTGCTCCCCGCTGCGGTCACCTCGGGCCCCGCGAGCACGAAGACCCCCACGCCTACGGCTGATGACGCCACGACGAGCACGGCGGCGCTCCGCGCGACTCGCCTGCGCACCCGCCACGGTCGCGAGGCCCTCAACACCAAGGTTCTCTCGCGTGGCTCAAGTCGGGACGCCCGCAAGTCTTCAACCGCACCTTCTTGGGGCAAAAGGATGGCGACTGGATCCGCACATTTCACGAGCCCCAGCTCAACGGCGCGTGCACTTGGCCGCACGGGTGGATCGAGCTCAAGCAACGGGTCCACCCAGCCCATGAAGCTCTGCCTCATCGACGGAGCCACACACGCGGCCAGCACCGCGCCCACGGCGTACACGTCCGAAGCCTTTGAGGGCCCCTCGCTCCGTTCTGGGGAGTCGAACCCGCGCTTGACCCGGTCGACGGGCCTCGGCGCTGAGACAGTCCCTAGCAAGACGATTCCAGTGCTCGTCACCATCACCGTCGCGGTCGAGACCTCGCCGTGGGCCAACCCCCTCGCGTGCATCGTGGCCAACGCGCCACTGAGGTGCACACCGAGCCCCACACACTCCCCCACGCTCAGGTATCCGCGCTGGCGCAACAGCGCGTCGAGGCTCACCCCTTCGACGTGAGGCACCACCGCTACGACACGCTCCCCCGCGTGCATGACGACCCTCTGCGGCACGCAGACGCGATCGTCGGCCACGAGCTGAAGCAGGGCAGCACGCTCCCGTGCCGCCGCGAACTCCGCGGCTCCCACGCCCACGTGCCAGTCGACTGTGGGCAGTGGGCGGGACGTCACTGATTCGGATCGAGCGGGAAACGGATGACCTCGGGAAAACCTCATCCTGCCACTGTGGCAACTCAGCGACCCCGCCGCCGGTTATCCACAGGCGCCGGGACTACAGGAGCCAGTTAGTTCTTAATGTTGCGGTGCCACGGCCACCAAGAGATACGGCCCAAGTCAGAGATGAGCCCCGGGACCAGCAACGACCGCACGATCAACGTGTCGATGAGCACCCCGAGTCCCACAATCACGGCGATCTGAGCCAAGAAGATGAGTGGGATCACGCCGAGGGCTGCGAAAGTCGCCGCGAGCACAATTCCCGCAGACGTGATGACCCCGCCGGTGACCGCCAGCGCACGCCTGACACCCTCACGGGCGCCATGCTTCTTACTCTCTTCGTGCGCGCGAGACATGAGGAAGATCGAGTAGTCGACACCTAGCGCCACCAGGAACACGAATCCAAGCAGTGGCGTGGTGGAATCCATCCCCTCGAATCCGAAGACGTGGTTGAACAGCACGGACGAAAGTCCCAACGCAGCCGCGAACGACAGGATGTTGGCAAGCACGATCAGCACCGGGGCCAGTATTGCCCGGAGCAGCAGGACCAGCACCACGAAGATCACGAGCAGGATGACGGGGATGATGACGGTGATATCCCTGTCCGTGGTGAGTTTGGTGTCGAGGGTTTCAGCTGCCTGGCCACCCACGAGCGACTCACTAGAAATGGGGTGAATGGCGGCGCGTACATCTTGAACGACGTCTGTGGCCGCGCGGGACGCAGAGGACACCTCAGTCACTACATCGATCTCGACCATTCCGTCCACGACAACAGGCGGCTCCTCACCACCCATCGGCGGCGCACCCTGCGCGACAGACGCCGTCAACAGGTACGCGGAGGCGACGCCAGAGACGTCCGTCACCGCAGCGAGGGACTCATCGGCGACTGACTCGGGAACGATCACCCGGATGGGCGAGCTCTGGCCCGCTTCGAAGTGCTGCTCGAGGACATCGAAGCCGGTGCTCGACTCTGCTTCACCGAGGAAGACGTCGCGCTGACCTAGACCGTCCGCCTTGAGCCCGACCAGGCCGGATGCCATGACCAGCAGCAACGCGCCGGCCGCGAGCCAGGTGCGACGCGGGTGAGCGTCGACGCCGCGCGAGACACGTCCCCACACGCCCGCCTGGGATTCGACCACGTCGAGGGTGTCTTCGCCCTCTACATGGTCGCCGCGGTATTGCGGGCGCTTGGGCCAGAACACTCCGCGGGCGCGCTTGCCGCCAATCAGCAAAAGCGCCGGGAGCAACGTCAGCGCGGCAACAAACGCCGCGACGATGCCGGTGGCTCCCGCCGGGCCGAGCGAAGAGTTCGATTTGAGGTCAGACAGCAGCAGCACCAAGAGCCCCAAAACCACTGTTCCGGCCGAGGCCGCAATGGGGGCGATCGTGCTCTTCCACGCGACAGCCATCGCGGTGTAGGGCGATTCGTGCCGGGTCAGTTCTTCCCGGTAGCGGGCTACGAGCAGCAGGGCATAGTCGGTGGTCGCACCCACCACAAGGATGAACATGATGCCCTGGCTCTGCCCGTTGAGCGTGATGATGTCAGCCTGCGCCATCGCGTACACGGCGATAATGGCCCCGGTCAGGGCGATCATCGAGGTGATGAGTACGGCGAACGGCAACACCGGGCTGCGGTAGACGATGAGCAGGATCACGAGCACCACGGCGAGTGCTACGAGCAGCAGGACGCCGTCGATACCGGCGAACGCAGCCGTCAGGTCCGCTACGAGGCCCACGGGCCCGGTGAGGTAGCCGTTCAGCTCAAGATCCTGCTCTGCCCAGAGGTCCCGAACGGTAGAGGCGAAGACCTGGCCGACGGTTTCTTCCCCCATGCTCTGCTCGTACTGCGCGCCGTCAAGGCTGAAGGCGACGAGCGCCGCCTGGCCGTCTTCGGAGGGAACGGTGGTCACGGGCGCGGCCAGGACATCCGCGACGGCGCGCCCCTCCGGGTCGCCCTCGAGGGGTGCGGAGGAGGCCTCGTCCGCGAATTTCTGCACTGCCGCCACGTCTGCATCGCTGGTGATGCCATCCACCACGAAGAGTCCGGGGATCGTGGCCGTGGGGACAAAATCAGAGTGAAGCTGAGCCGCCTCGGTGGATTCGGCCCCCGACGGCAGGAACGCGGCCTGGTCGTTCTCTTGGACCGAGCTGAGCTTGCCGAAGGTCGACCCGCCGGCCCCACTGATCGCAAGCCAAGCGGCAATCATGACCACTATCGCAAGCGGGCGCCACCAGGTCTTCTTCGTCGAGTTCATGGATTTATCAACGCACGCGCGCGCAGAACATTCCGGCCGGGTTAGCCTGACTGCATGGAAATTCTGAAACTCCACCTCGGCGAGCGTCTAGTCGAGTATCACGAGGCATGGGACATTCAGCGCGCGATTCACGCGGAAGTTGTCGCTGGTACACGCCCAGACACCCTTATTCTGGTTGAGCATCAAAGCGTGTACACCGCAGGACGGCGCACTGCCTCGTGGGACCGCCCCACCGACGACACCCCCGTGGTTGACGTGGATCGTGGCGGCAAGATCACGTGGCACGGTCCCGGGCAGCTGGTGGGGTACCCCATCGTTAAACTGCGCACCCCCGTGGACGTCGTGAAATACGTACGGCAACTTGAGACGGCCATCATGACCCTGTGCGCCGAGTATGGCCTCCAGACCATGCGCGTGCCCGAGCGCTCTGGGGTCTGGCTACCTGCTACGCAGGCGGCACTCGAACGTAAAGTGTGCGCCATCGGCGTCCGCGTCGCCAAGGGTGTCACTATGCACGGCTTCGCGCTCAACTGCAATCCGCGCATGAGTGATTTTGAGCGCATCGTCCCGTGTGGCATCGGCGACGCCGGGGTGACCTCGCTCAGCGCCGAACTTGGGCGGGATATCTCCATCGTCGACGTGGCCGACTCCGCGACCGCCTGCCTCGTCGACGCTCTTGCCGACGTATGCTTGGACGCGTCGCCGCCGACCCCGGCATCGACTCTCGCCCTTCAGACCACGACCCCCACAAAGGAGACCGTGTGACTATCGCACCCGAGGGACGCAAGATGTTGCGTGTCGAAGCCCGAAACTCCGAGACGCCTATCGAACGTAAGCCCGAATGGATCCGCACCAAGGCCACCATGGGCCCCGAATACAACGAGTTGAAGTCGCTCGTTAAATCAGGGGGATTGCACACGGTGTGCGAAGAAGCCGGATGCCCCAACATCTTCGAGTGCTGGGAAGACCGCGAGGCGACCTTCCTGATCGGCGGCGCCCAGTGCACACGTCGCTGCGACTTCTGCCAGATCGACACCGGAAAACCTTCGGCGCTCGACCGCGGCGAGCCCCTCAAGGTCGCACAGTCGGTGCAGCAAATGGGGCTAAAGTACTCGACCGTCACTGGCGTGGCCAGGGATGACCTCGACGATGGCGGCGCGTGGCTCTACGCAGAAACCGTGCGCAAAATTCACGAGCTCAACCCGGGGACCGGCGTAGAACTGCTGATCCCGGACTTCAACGCCGTTCCGGACCAGCTCGCTGAGGTGTTCTCTTCGCGACCTGAGGTTCTCGCACACAATGTTGAGACAGTCCCCCGCATCTTTAAGCGCATCCGACCCGCTTTCCGGTACGAGCGCTCACTCTCTGTCATCTCTTCTGCCCAGCAGGACGGTTTCGTGACCAAGTCCAACCTGATTCTGGGAATGGGCGAGACGATCGAGGAGATCCTCCAGGCGCTGCAGGACCTTCACGACGCAGGCTGCGACCTCATTACCATCACCCAATATCTGCGCCCCAGCCCGCGGCACCACCCGGTTGACCGCTGGGTCACGCCCGAAGAGTTCGTCGACCTGTCCGATGCGGCAGAGGAGATCGGCTTCCTGGGCGTCATGTCCGGACCGCTCGTGCGTTCCTCGTACCGCGCGGGCCGGCTGTGGGGTCAGGCGATGTTGAGCAAGGGTCGCGCCATCCCCGACGCGCTCGCACATCTTGGCGAACCAGTCGAGGCACGCCAGGAGGCAAAGTCACTGATTCGGGCGCGCGCTTAAGGCATCGCGTTGACGCACTAGACTGTTGGGCATTATGGCAAAGAATGCACCCGAGAAAAAGCAGCGCTGGTATCAACTAATCTGGCAGGCCTACAAGGTCACTGCGCCCCACGATAAGTACCTACTACCGATCATGATCGGTCTGTTTGTCGGCATCGTCGGCCTCTCAGTGATCATCGGCATGCTGGTGGGATCTACCGCCGCGATCGTTTATGCCTCAGTATTCGGTGTGCTGCTCGCAGTTCTCGCGATGCTCTTTACCCTCACCCGCCGTTTTGAGACGAGCGCGTTCTCGCGCATGGAGGGCCAGATCGGCGCGTCGCTTTCCGTCGCGCAGTCGATTCGCTCTGACTGGATGTTTGGCGACGACCCCGTATCGATCGACCCGCGCGGAAAGTCAGTGGTGTTCCAGGGCATCGGCCGCGGAGGCGTGCTCTTGCTCGCCGAGGGCGGCAGCGCCGCCAAGAAGCAGGTCGACGCGACCAGCCGCCGCGTCTCCAAGTTAATTCCCGGCGTCCCGGTCAACGCTATCTACGTGGGTAAAGAAGAGGGGCAGGTCTCCCTCAAGAAGCTTTCCAAGCGCATTCGTCGCACCAAGAAGGTGCTGTCGAAGGGCGAGCGCGACGCTGTTGCGGCCCGACTACGCGCCATCGGCGGCCAAAAGCTTGCCGTGCCGAAGGGCGTTGACCCGATGCGGGCTCGCCCCAACCGCAAGGGCGCTCGCTAGCGAGTACGCACCAACTGGGTGTGCGAGGCACGGTCGTGATAGCCACGCCCTGTCTCATCCGTGAACAACGCGGGCACCACCAGCGCGAGCAAGACGGTGCGAATCAGCGCACCCAAAAAACCTACCAGACCCTCGCCGCGCTCGGGAATCACTCTCAACCCCGACACTCGGTGACCGATGGTGGTCCCTAGCGTGGCCACGAGCAATAGGTGCTGCACGGCCCAGATGCCGAGCGTCGCCATGGGAGCTCCCACCAGAAACACCCTTTCCACCGGGCCCGCGTCAGCGACCAGTACCGCATCGGCGAAGAACGCAGAAGAAATCACCAACGACAGCGCCCAATCGATGGCGATTCCGAGCAGCCGGCGCCCCACTGTGGGTCGGGAAGTGTCAAGGGGCGGTGGCGTTTCAGAGGTACTCACGCGCCTATCGTAACCGGGACACTCGGCTTGACCTGCTGTCAGTTTGCGCCGGGTTTGTCCGTTTTCGCACCCAGCAGTTAACACGTTCGAAACATTGCATGAACGCGGGTGAAACTGCCGCCCATTAGGGTGGAAGGTGCCACTCCAGGCCAGAACTTAACTTTCAAGGAGCAAACGGATGTTCAAGACTGCCGATGAGGCCATTGCCTATGTGAAGGATGAGGGAGTCGAGTACGTCGACATTCGCTTCTGCGACCTCCCGGGATCCATGCACCACTTCAACATTCCCGCACACCAGTTCACGATGGACGTGTTCGAAGAGGGCGCGATGTTTGACGGATCGTCGATCCGCGGTTTCCAGGCCATCAACGAATCCGACATGAAGCTGCTGCCGGACGTCGAAACTGCGTTCATCGACCCGTTCCGCACCGCGAAGACCCTGATCATCAACTTCTCGATCGTGGACCCGTTCACGAACGAGCGTTACTCGCGTGACCCCCGCAACGTCGCCATGAAGGCACAGGAGTACCTGAAGTCGACCGGAATCGGCGACACCGCGTTCTTCGCTCCCGAGGCCGAGTTCTTCATCTTCGACTCCGTGCGTTTTGACACCAACCAGCACGAGAGCTACTACCACATCGGCGCTTCGTCCGGTTGGTGGAACACCGGCGCTGAGACCGAAGTGGATGGCTCACCCAACCGCGGCTACAAGACGCGCATCAAGGGTGGCTACTTCCCCGTCAGCCCCGGCGACCAGTTCTCTGACCTTCGCGACGAGATGTGCACCGTACTTGGCGAGGTTGGCCTTGACCTGGAGCGCGCGCACCACGAGGTGGGCTCCGGCGGCCAGCAGGAGATCAACTACCGCTTCAACACGCTGCTGCACGCGGCCGATGACCTGATGAAGTTCAAGTACGTCGTCAAGAACGTCGCTTGGCGCGCGGGCAAGACCGTCACCTTCATGCCCAAGCCGATCTTTGGCGACAACGGCTCTGGAATGCACGTCCACCAGTCCATCTGGAACGACGGCGAACCGCTGTTCTATGACGAGTCAGGCTACGGCGGACTGTCCGACCTCGCCCGCTGGTACATCGGCGGAATCCTCAAGCACGCCCCGTCGCTGCTCGCGTTCACCAACCCCACGGTGAACTCGTACCACCGCCTCGTGCCCGGCTACGAGGCTCCCGTGAACCTGGTGTACTCGGCACGTAACCGCTCCGCAGCGGTTCGCATCCCGATCACCGGCTCCAACGCGAAGGCCAAGCGCATCGAGTTCCGCGCTCCCGACGCATCGTCCAACCCCTACCTCGCGTTCTCGGCGCTCCTGATGGCCGGCCTTGACGGCATCAAGAACCGCATCGAGCCCCCCGCACCTGTCGACAAGGACCTGTACGAGCTGCCTCCCGAGGAGCACGCGCAGATTCAGCAGGTTCCCGCCTCGCTTCCTGAGGTGCTCGACGAGCTCGAGAAGAACCACGACTACCTGCTCGAGGGCGGCGTATTCACCGCCGACCTGATCGCAGAGTGGATCGACTACAAGCGCACCAGCGAGATTGACCCGCTGCGTTTCCGCCCGCACCCGCACGAGTTCGAGCTCTACTACGACTGCTAAGTCGTAGCCGCTCTCTAAAGCGGGGCCGCCCTTCAGGGGGCGGCCCCGTTTTTGCGTCTCCAGAGCCCCTCACCTGGGCGCAGTACCGCGCGTTGTCACGTGTGGACGTGCTCGCCCTCGTAGGCTCAGCGCATGGATGAATCTGCAAAGAAGACCGCTCAAGTACTACTCGACTTCTACTCAAGCCTCAGCAGTGCTCAGGGCGAGCTGGACGAGGACCTCGCATTCGACAACGCGTTTACGGGCCTAGAAGAGGCCGAATCCTTCTCTGTCGAGGTGGACGAGGACGACGAAGCGCAGATCGAGATCACTCCCCTACTCGTGGGGACCACCGTTACGACCCAATGGCTGATCGGTCAGCTGGCGATGGCAACGGATTACTCCGAGGAAGAGATTCTCTTTGATCTACGCACCTTTGTAGATCGCCTAGAAACCGACTGACCACCAGAGTGGCGCGGCGGCCCACGCCACTCTGGGGTAGGCGCAGGCCCCGCTCAGCGGCTCAGCAGCAGGTCACGCGCTCCACCTGCAGTCGCCACAGCGATGGCCCCTCGGCCAGATAGTCGAACTTAAAGTCGCCAGTCACGTCCATCTCGATCTCGCGAATCACGCCGCGCGGAGCATGGTCCGCGGCGATCACCATGGACTCCCCCGGCACCAATGACGTGACAACGCCAATCACGCGCGCGTGTCGGGCAGAGCGGTCGATGGTGCGTACGTCCAAGTCTCCCTCGTTGGCCTGGACCGGCTCGGGGTGCTTGAGTTCGTCGATACTGATAACCGTGGGCTCGGTAGTGTTCGCCTCACCGCCACCGCCGCATCCGCCGTCACCGCCACATGCGCAGCCGCCAGCATCCTGGGTTGCTTCAACGCCAATCGCGGCGTCCTGGAGTTGCGTCTTCTTCATGTCGGTCATTGTTTTCTCCTTAGGTGTCGCTACGCCGGGATGACGGAGCGTTGAAGGTCACTGGGAAGATGGGTCACGGCGCGGTCACATTGAAGAGTCCACTTGCACCGCGCTCGGCGTCGACCATGATGTGCGACACGAACGGGTACTGTCCCGGCTCCGGGAACGTGAGTTCCACGAACCCACCTTGGCCAGGCTGCAACGCGAGCGCCTGGGAGCCGCCCGCCACCTCGACGCCCGGCCCGCCCAGCGCGTACGCACCTTCGCTGTAGACCGTGTCGAACTGCCCGCCGACTACGTGGAACGAGGTCGCACGGTTGGGCCCAGCGTCCACCACCCACAGCCGTACGCGCTCGCCCACCGTCACCTCAATAGGCTCGCTGCGGTATTGGTTGGCATAGCCGTTGAAGACCACCAGGTCAGGCCGCTCCGAATTCACCTTGTCTGCGTCTACGATTCCGCCTTGTTCGCCCAAGTAATACTCGGACTGAACGAACACGAACTCTTTGTCCACGGGCTCCAGGTCGGGTGGGTCGATCACCACCGCCCCGGTCATGCCGTTCGCGATATGCATCGACAGGGGCATCGTGGAGCAGTGATACAGCCACGCTCCTGCCCTCTTAGCGACAAACGTGTAGACCAGGCTCTCGCCAGGTTCGATGGTGCGCATGAACGGCTGCGGGGCGACGTTGCTCGAGTGGAAGTCGATCGAGTGACCTATGGTGCCGTTGTTCACGAGCGTCACCTGGAAGGTGTCGCCCACTTTGCCTCGCAGGGTCGGCCCGTTCGGTCCGCCGTTGAACGTCCACAACGTTTGAGTGGCGCCGGGGGCAACTTCCAGCACCACGTCAGTCACCTCAATGGTGAGTTCGTGGAAGGTGTCGTCCGTCGCTGGGGCGAGACTCGGATCCCGCGCCGGGATGGAGGGCTCACCCATCAGGTCCATGGCCTCCGCGGCTGATGCGCCACCCTGCCCCGCGTCGCCAGACATGTCAGTCATGCCAGTCAGGTCGTCGTCGGGCATGTTCACCGAGTCAGAGTGATCGGCGTCCAGCTGCCCTTCCGCGGCCTGGGCAGGCTGTGCCGTCAGCACCACGTCCAGAGTCATCCCCATTTGGCGATGGCCCGCAACCGAGCACCATCCCTCCATGTCTCGTCCCACCACACCGATGTCGATGGTCGCGGTCTCTCCGGGAGCAAGGCGCCCCGTGGAGTCCCCCGAGTCCATGACCAAGTCGTGCGTAGTGTCGTCCGTATTCGTGACATGAATGACCAGGCGATCACCGGGATCCAGCTCGATGGTGTCGGGAGTGAAGCGCATGTCTTGCGCATCGACCTCGACCTCGACGGTCGTGCCGGTGGCTACTACTGACAGTCCAGCGTCCGTTCCCCCCACGCCCGCGCCGGACGGATCTGCTGCTACTCCTGCGGCCGCCGCCAGCAGCAACGCGCAGCCCGCGATCAGCGCGGCACCGCGCCCTCGCGGCTGTCGATCCCGCTCAATCTCCTCGATGCTCACTAGCACCGGCCCATCCGCGCGAACCTTGCGCTGAGTACGCCGCGAGACAACCACGGCGCCGATGACGGCCGCCAGCACGGCGAGAGCCGCTCCGAGTGCGACCACCGAGCCGATGACCTTCACGAGGCTCGGCGTGGGGAAGACAAACATCAGCATTCCGCCGTTAAACAACACCACCCGTGCGGCTCCACCGCGCTCTACCCTGGCGCGAGCGGCTCGCACGGCCGTGGGCCCTCCGCCAAGCACCATGGGCATCAAGTGGGACAGTGCGCCAAGCAAAATCTGCGCGGCGGCCCCGGCCACGATGGGCGAGATCAGCCCACCGAGTCGCGCTTGGGCATCCTCCCAGCCGCTCGCGACGCCAACGAAGGCGGCCCACACTACGACAGATCCGGTGAGCCAAACCATGGCGGTCGCGATATGCATCCCGGCTGCCGTGGCGGGAGGCTTGGCTCGTGCCGCCGTCACCATCGGCACCGCGGCAACGACCAAGCCGCCCGCGTAGGCGACGTAGCCGATCACGGCCACTACCCGCATGTCCGCCAATAGGCCGACGGACACAATCGCGAGCGAAACTCCGAGTGCGCACAGCGCAACCTTTCCCAGGCGGATTGCGGTGCGCGACAGGCGGACGGCAAGGACGGTGGGCCACAACGTGATGAGAGTGGTGGCAATCGTGAGCCCCACCCATCCCAGCAGCATCGCGGTGGTATGACCCAGGTACAGCCTCGCGGCGGTGTGGGGGTCGGCTATGCCGCCCGCCAAGAACACGCCGCATGCGATTCCGGCGATGAGCGCCACGGCCGCGCCTACGTAGCCCCACGTGGACCAACTCAGTTGACCCCCGAGCTTGTGTCGGCTCGCGACGTACAACTCCGCGCAGTGCCACACGGCCACAGCAGCAAGCACGCTCGCGCCTAGCCACAGCGGGAGGGGCAGCCGGCCCACCACCCCGATGATGACGAGAATTGCGCCGACGCTGTGCGCGCCCAGCCGGATCGCTTGCCCTCGCAATCCGGTCGGCAGGTCCCGGCGACGTAGCGCCTGGGTAAAGTGCGCGCTCCAGATCAATATGGCTGCGGTAATCGCGCCCAGCATAAGCAGATGCACCAGGAGCCATGGGGAGGCGGCAAGCGCGCGGTGAGTCAACGCGACGACGGCCGCGCAGAGCAACCATGCCGCGACGATCGCGTTGGCACGAAGGTGCCAGCGGGCCCTCATCGGGAGGCTCCGGACGGCGCGGGCGCGCTCGCCGGTGAGGCAGTCGCATGCGGCGCACTCGCTTGCGTACGTGCGCGTGCCGCATGAATCGCTGACCACACGGATACTGCCACGAACCCGAGCAGTGCGATCACGTTGAGAATGCCGCCGGCCGTCCGTGCCCATTCCAAGCCGTACGCGTCCCCGAGCAATAGCCGCACCACAAGTCCCCCCTGTAGCAGCCCAACTGGTGCCCACATCAGCATCCGATACGGCAGTTCGATGCCCAGCACTGCCGGCAAAATCACCGGCGCATGCCCCATGATCATCGAGATGGTGAAGCCAAGAAATACGGCGTGAATGACAGCGTCGTAGGCGCCGCCGTCCGCCGGGCCACCCACAAGCCACAACGATCCCGCAACGACAAGCCACAAGTACCCGGCAAGCATGCACGCGGCGGCGAACCGCGGTAGACCCACTGCCCGGATTGTCCGTCGGGCTGCGTCATGCGCGACCAGCACCACCGTGAGAGCTAGCAGCGCTGCACCGCACAGCACTGTTGCGACCACGGGCCACATGATTGCGGCCACCACCGCGGCACACAAGAGCACGGATACTTCCAAGACCCGGCGCGCGATCGTTGCGGATTCGAGTTTGGATAGTTCAGCGCGTTCGCCCGCAATGGTCAACACGACAAATCCCGCGAGCCAAGGGAGAAGGTCGCCCACCGAGACTCCGGCCGTCCACAGCAACGCTCCGCCGCCACCCAGCGCCGCGCCCAACGCCTGAACCGCGAGCTCGTCACTCGACTGGCGGCCCCACAGAGCCCAATACACGCCGAGTAGTGTCACGAAGCCCGCGACGAAGAGCCAACCACCCGCACTCAAAGGGGCGGGGCTAAGCGTCACCAGAGCACCCACACCCAGAAAGAGCGGTGCCCCGTAACCCCAAAGTGCGCGCAATGCCACCGCACGCTCGAGGGCAATCAGCGTTCCAACAAAGCCAAATACTAAGAGCACGCCATGCGCATCTTCGAGCCGACCCGAGGTTGGCCCTGCACCATAACCGAGCAGAACTAGGCCACCGTCGACACCAGCAAGCAGGGCGAAGCCGGCCAAGACGAGAAAGGGAAGTCGTCCCATTTTCGCAACACGGTAGTTTCTATATTTAGGCACACCCGAAGTATCCCTTTTTTTACCTCGGGTTAACGCGGGACGAACGTCCCAGGAGCGGTCGCCGAGGCACTCCGCGTCGAGATGCCGAGCACCGATAGTCCACATCAGACGCGATCCCTGGCCTTCGAGTCGCGCACATGACGGTCATCAAATTTGCGCTTCGGCTACGTAAACGTTTACATTTGTATACCGACCGGGGTAAAGAACGCCGCCCCGTCGCCACGCACCTCATCCGGCAACGCGGCCGCGATGCGCGAGAGCGCGTACCGGCCGTCACGCCGCACGACAAGTAGGAGACCCCCGCCGTGAATCACCACGCTGAGATCCTGGACCACGCCTCCGACTGGTGGCGAACCGCCGTGATCTACCAGATCTATCCGCGCTCGTTCGCGGACGCGTCCGGTGACGGCATCGGCGATCTGCGTGGCATCACCGACAATCTGTCGTCGCTTGAGGTGCTGGGTGTGGATGCGATTTGGCTCTCACCCTTTTATACGTCACCGCAGCGCGACGCTGGCTATGACGTCGCCGACTTCAAAGACGTAGATCCCCTGTTCGGCACATTGGCCGACTTCGACGACATGGTGACCGAAGCTCATCGCCGCGGGCTGCGAGTCATCATCGACATCGTCCCCAACCACACGTCAGACCAGCACCAGTGGTTTCAGGAAGCTCTTGCCGCTGGTCCTGGATCGGCTGCGCGCGACCGCTACATGTTCCGCGAAGGCACGGGGCCTGATGGTTCGACACCCCCCAATAATTGGCAGTCCGTATTTGGCGGCCCAGCGTGGACCCGACTCAACAACAATGACGGCACGCCCGGGCAGTGGTTCCTTCACCTGTTCGACAGCTCTCAGCCGGACCTCGATTGGACCAACGAGTCGGTGCTCGAGGGCTTCGACGATGTCTTGCGTTTCTGGCTAGACCGTGACGTTGACGGATTTCGCGTGGACGTCGCGCACGGCCTCATTAAGGCTGATGGCCTGCCCGACTTCCTCATCGACGAGACCGTGGGTTCCATGGGCGGCGAGGACGACGACGCTCCTATGGCTCCCTACTGGGCCCAGGAAGGCGTCCACGACGTGTGGCGGCGCTGGCGTCGCGTGCTCGACGAGTACCAAGGCTCGCGCATTCTCGCGGCGGAGGCTTGGGTCTACCCCCTGAGCAAGATGGCCAAGTGGGTGCGCCCAGACGAGATGCACCAGGCGTTCAACTTCGCCTACCTCGAGACTGACTGGCACGCGGCGGACCTTCGCACCATCATCACCGACTCTATTCGCGAGTTCGCAGCTGTTGGCGCACCCAGCACATGGGTGTTGTCTAACCACGACGTGGTGCGCCACGCCACCCGCCTGTCCCTGGGCTTCGACAACCCACAGGGCCACGGAATCGGCCCCAAGACTCCAGACCTACCTGAGCCAGCTGCCGCTCTGCGCCGTGCGCGAGCCGCTACGCTCATGATGCTCGCGCTCCCTGGAAGTTCCTACATCTACCAGGGTGAAGAACTCGGTCTTCCCGAGGCGATCGACATCCCCGACGAGTCTCGTGAGGACCCGACCTGGTTCCGCACCGGTGGCACACGCTATGGGCGTGACGGCTGCCGGGTTCCCCTGCCCTGGCGGGCCGACGCTCAGGCCTACGGCTTCTCCACCATGGGCAAATCGTGGATCCCACAGCCTGACGAGTGGAAGGGCCTCGCACGCGATACGCAGGCCGGGGATCCCACCTCGACGCTGTCGCTGTACAAGAACGCGCTGGCACGACGCCGCGAGTACGCGACGGCGACCGCGACACTCGAGTGGGACGCCTCGACCCCCGCCGGGGTGCTGAGCTTCACCGTGGGCCCCATCCGCGTTCTGGCAAATATCGACGGCGACCCGATTCCGCTGCCCGCGGGCGAGGTGCTCGCCTCTTCTACCCCGGTAAGCGATACGCTTCCGGCAGACACCACAGTGTGGATTCTCGCTGAGGGAGTTCGCTAAGACAGCGAGGAGCCGTCATGGCCAAGATTCAGAAGGTCGCGGAGCTCGCCGGCGTCTCGACCGCCACAGTTTCTCGCGCACTGGCTGGCAAACCATCGGTTTCTGCCGCGACCAGATCGCGCGTAGAGGCCGCCGCGAAAGAACTCGGCTATGTGGTGTCGGCCACGGCATCGAGCCTCGCCTCGGGTAAGACGCGCAACATCGGTGTGGTGACCCCGTTTCTGAACAGTTGGTTCTTCACGACAGTCCTCAAGGGCGCCCAGCGCGCACTGGCTGATGCTGGCTACGACCTGACGCTGTACCACCTCGACTCCACCCCGGGCTTCGATCTTCCGCAGGGCTCCAACCCGCGCCGGCGGCAACTGTTCGAGGACTTCCTCAAGCGCAAGCGCGTCGATGCAATTCTGGCGATCAGCCTCGAACTCAACGCCTCGGAACTGGAGCAGCTGCGAGGCGTCGGCAAGCCCGTGGTGGGTCTAGGCGGGCCCTTGCCGGGGGTCCCTACCCTGAGCGTCGACGACCGCGAGATTGCGCGTCTAGCGACAGATCACCTCTTGGCCCTGGGCCATAAGAGCATCGCGCACATCGGCGGTAATCCAGACTTCGACATCGACTTCCATCTGCCAGAAAACCGACGCGTGGGCTACGAGGCAGCGTTGACCGCGGCCGGGATCGAACTGTCACCGCTGATGGTGAGATCGGCCGACTTCACCATTCCCGGCGGCTACAACGCCACGCTCCAGCTGCTGGGCGACCCACGAGTGAGCCCTACGGCTATCTTCGCGGCATCAGACGAGATGGCAATCGGCGCGATCCTTGCCGCCCGCGACCTTGGCAAGACCGTACCCGGCGACCTCTCCGTGATCGGTATCGACGGACACGACCTGTCGGACTTCTTTGGACTCACGACCATCAACCAGTTCCCGGAACGTCAGGGTCAGCGAGCCGTGCAGCGTCTCTTGGCTCGAATCGCCGATAAGGACGACGATGGCTCCAGCAATGCTGGCAATGAGCAATTGGAGTACGAGCTGCTCGTTCGCAAGAGCACCGCGGCCCCACCACGCCCCTCCTCGCCCAACACCCGCGCGCGTAAGGCGTAGACGACGGTCCGGTTTTCTGTCGAGGCGTAAGCGCTCTTCATCGATGGACGATCCACGTCCGCATGCCCGCGCTATTGGCGCCCTGGCGCACCCGGTGAGACGCGGATCACTCACCATACTGACGCCAAACTCCCTGCTCTGAGCTAGATTTTGCCCGCCTACACCGAACTGTGACCTACCCGAGTTGCAGAGAATCCGCTGCCGTGGCTAATATGTAAACGCTTGCACCACGGTGCATGACGAGAGAAGGACCTCTCGACGTCGGCACCTTGCTTGGCGCGGTGGTTCTTCCCGACTACTACTGCAAAAGGAAGACACCGATGTTGAAGACAAAGAGGTCCTTAACCCTTGGAGCGATGCTCGTGACCGCGGGGTTGCTCGTGACGGCATGCTCCAGCGGCGACGAGACTCCCGCCGCTAGCTCCACCCCGAATTCCTCACCCAGCGAAGCCGCGAGCATGCCGGCAGACTCGGGAACACTCACCGTTTGGGTCGACGCGGAACGCGCCGATGCTCTCGCTGGTGCCGCGAGTGACTACGAGGCCAAGACCGGAATCAGCGTCGACATCGTGGCGCGGGACAACTCGACGCTCAAGGACGACTTCATCCAGCAGGCAAACTCGGGCAGCGGCCCCGATGTGGTGATGGGTGCTCATGACTGGTTGGGCGAACTCACGACCAACGGTGTAGTCGCCCCGCTCGAGCTCGGTGACAAGGCCGGCGATTTTCTGCCTGTGGCGCTTGACGCCTCTACGTACGAGGGCACTGTCTATGAACTTCCCTACGCCGTCGAGAACCTCGCGATCCTTCGCAACGCGGACCTCGTTGCGGAACCGGCCACGGATTACAACGACATGATCGCCAAGGGCGAGGCCGCTGGGGTTGATTTTCCGTTCGTCGTCGAACAGGGCGAAGAGGGCAACCCGTACCACCTTTACCCCTTCCAGACCTCGTTCGATGCACCTGTCTTTGGCCGCGATGACGCCGGCTCGTACGATCCCACCCAGCTCACGTTGGGCGACGGCAAAGCATTCGCCGAGTGGCTTGGAGGCGAAGGCGCCAACGGTCACATCAGCACTGAGATCACTGGCGACATCGCCAAGGAGAAGTTCACGTCCGGCGAGGCCGCATTCTGGCTGACCGGCCCGTGGAACGTTCCCGCGGCTACTGATGCCGGGATCAACGTCGCAGTTGACCCGATCCCCGCTCCCGGCCCGTCCGCAGCGTCACCTTTCGCTGGGGTCAAGGGATTCTTCGTCAACGAATACTCACAGAACAAGGTCGCCGCCAATGACTTCTTGGTGAACTTCATCGGCACCGAAGATGTCCAGTTGGCACTCTTCGAATCCGGTGGGGTACTGCCCGCGCTGTCCTCGGCCGCGCAGACCGTCTCCACTGACCCGCTCGTCGCTGGGTTCCTCAGCGCTGGGCAAGAAGCGGTACCGATGCCTGCGATCCCCGCGATGGGCAAGGTATGGGAGTACTGGGGCATTGCCCAGGCCGACGTCCTCAACGGCGCTGACCCGGACGCTACGTGGGCCAAGCTCACGAGCGACGTAGAAGCCGCCATCGCCCAGTAGCGCCGCGCCTGTCGGGTGCGGGGGTGAAGCTACCCATTCCCGCACCGGACAACCCCGCTCCGCCCGCTCACGGCACAAGAATGGACCAGTAGTTCAATGACGAATTCCACGGATACCCGCTCGTTTACCCCCCGGAGCTCGCGCAAAATGCGCGGGCTCGGCCGCGCCAGCGTCGCGCCCCTCGCGATCAAGATCGCCCTTCTCGCGATGTTTAACGCGACGATGCTTTTCATGCTTTCTGTGCTCGTGGGGCAAGGCAATTGGGCCTTCTTCGCGGGTGCGGCGATTTTGACCGGCATCGTCGACTGGGTGTACTTGTCCAAGCGCACCTTGCCCGCGAAATACATCACACCGGGCCTTGTCTTTCTAGCGATCTTCCAGGTATTCGTCATTCTTTACACCTTCTACATCGCATTCACCAACTACTCCACCGGTCATATCCTCGACAAGGACCAGGCGATCCAGGCGCTGCTGAGCCAGAACCAAGAGCGTGTCGCGGACTCCGCCTCGTACCCCCTGACCGTGGTTGATGGCCCCAACGGACTCGGCTTTCTTGTCACGTCGCCAGACGGCGAAGCGCTCGTGGGCGATGCCCAGACCCCCCTGGCGCCGGTGGACGCACAGTTTGACGGAGACAAAGCAGTTGCCACCGACGGCTACGAGTCGCTCACCTTCGGCCAGGTCCTTCAGATACAGGACGCCGTCTTCACCTTGGTGGTCCCCGTCTCCGACGACCCAAACGAGGGGTCAGTGCGCACCCTCGACGGCTCCAGCGGCTATCAATACGTCTCAAACCTCCATTACGACGATTCCGCCGACTCGCTGACAAACAGCTCGACCGGCACCACCTACGTGGACTCCGGCAACGGCTCCTTCGAGGCGGCCGACGGCACTCAACTACTGCCCGGCTGGACCGTCAACATTGGCTTCGACAACTTTGAGAAGGCGTTCACCGAGGACTCGATCCGCGGGCCGCTCGTCTCTGTCACCGTCTGGACGTTCGTGTTCGCAGCCCTCTCGATGCTGTTCACTTTTGGCCTTGGGCTGTTTATGGCGATCATGTTCGACCATCCCCGGATGCGCGGGCTGAAGGTCTACCGCATCATCATGGTGCTCCCGTATGCCTTCCCCGCCTTCCTGGGGGCGCTGGTGTGGTCGGGGATGTACTCCACGAGCTTTGGCTTTATCAATCAGGTGTTACTTGGAGGCGCGGATATCCCGTGGCTCACGGACCCCACACTGGCCAAGGCCGCGGTACTCATCGTCAACCTCTGGCTGGGGTTCCCGTACATGTTCCTGGTCACGTTAGGCGCGCTGCAGTCGATTCCGCTAGAGATCCAGGAGGCCGCCAGAACCGATGGGGCCACTCCGTGGCAGGTCTTCCGCCTGATCAAACTGCCCCTGCTGCTCGTGAGCGTTGCGCCGGTGTTGATCGCGACGTTCGCGTTCAACTTCAACAACTTCAACGTGATCTACCTGGTCACGGGCGGTGGCCCGCGCGATACCGCGGCCGACATCCCCGTAGGACACACGGACATCCTCATCTCCCTGGTGTACAAGGTCGCATTTACCGGCCAACAGCGCGATTACGGCCTAGCCAGTGCCTTCTCAATTCTGATCTTTGTGCTGGTCGCCACCATCTCGATCATCAGCTTCCGTAAGACCAAGACGCTGGAGGACATCAACTAATGAGCGCTATCACTCCCCCGCATTCTCGCGTCACGCGTCCCGTGGCACGTCGAAAGCCCTTCTCCTTCTCCCGTTGGTTCCGTGACACCGGCTGGCGCCATCTGGTCGCGATTGTCCTGAGCCTTTTCGCGCTGTTTCCGTTGGCCTACGTGTTGTCCTCCTCGTTGAATCCGAACGGCACCCTGACGGGCTCCAACACGCTCTTCTCCAAGGTGGGCTTCGACAGCTACACGCGACTGCTTTCCTCCGGCCAGTACCCATTCTTGGCGTGGTTTGCGAACTCGTTGGTCATCGGGCTCACCACCGCCTTCTGCGCGGTCTTCCTGGGTGCCCTCGCCGCGTACTCGTTCTCACGCATGCGCTTTAGAGGGCGCCGCGTAGGCCTGCTGAGTCTTGTACTGGTGCAGATGTTTCCCCAGCTACTCGCGGTGGTCGCAATCTTCTTGTTGCTCACCAAAATAGGAGACGTGTTCCCCGTGTTTGGGTTGAATACCTCGGCTGGACTCATCATGGTCTACCTTGGCGGCGCGCTCGGCGTGAATACGTACCTGATGTACGGATTCTTCAATACCGTCCCCAAAGAGATTGATGAAGCCGCGAAGATCGATGGGGCGGGGCACGCGCGCGTGTTCTTCTCCATCATCTTGCGCCTAGTCGCCCCCATCTTGGCGGTCGTAGGACTGCTGTCGTTCATCGCCTCAATGAACGACTATGTCATTGCCTCAGTGGTCCTCGTCGACACCGAAAAGCAGACCCTCGCAGTGGGACTCTTCCGCATGGTCTCCAACCCCAACTACGCAGACTGGAGCGCATTTGCCGCCGGAGCCGTCATGTCGGCCATCCCGGTAGTGGTCTTGTTCCTGTTCCTTCAGAAGTACATCGTGAGCGGACTCACCGCGGGCGCGGTGAAGTAACAAGGAGCACTACTGCGCCTTGCTCGGACGACGGCGCGGAGGTGTCACGCGCAACCAAGGTAGCGACAAGCGAGATCACGAGCGCCACCGCGCCAATGACGAGGAGCCTGCCTGCCAAGGATGGAAGCGCGGTATCGGCGAGTAGCTCCTCTACCGCCGCACCCGCTCCCGAATCGAGTCCCCCCGGCATGAGCCCCGCGACAGTGCTCGCGCCCACCGCTCCGACGGCGAGCCCCGTCGCTACTAACGCGACCCCAGTGATCAGCATCGAACGGGACACGAACCATGTGCGCCTGGAAGAAGTGGCCACGCCCATCACGATCAACGCCACCCCGATCCAGCCAAGCCACGTCGAGATCCACGTCGCGACGCGATAGGCGTCCCTGACCTCTGCAAAAGTGTCGGCAGCTATGACCTCGACCTCAACGGGGTCGATCACTACATCTGGCAGGAATGTTCCGATTCCGGGAATCTGGTTGAGCCGCGCGTTGATGCGCGGCGACACGTCGACCGTGAGGACCAGAGCTCCATCCTCACGCTCTTCATCGGTCAGCGCACTCATCAGACCCACCTGGGCGTTACCCGCGCCCGTATGCGCTGTAGTTGCCACGAAATCTGACCCGATCAGGCTCACGATCGCCTGGTGCAACGGTTGCTCCGCCACGCCCCACGCGACGTCGAACCAGCCAACGTTGACTTGTGCGCGAAGCTGGGTGTAGATCTGTTCTTGAATCTTGTCCGCCGCTAGGTCCGCCACTGCCGGAGACGCCAAGGCCTTGTCAGTCAGTTGGGCGGCTGACTCACCGTCCTCAATCATCTCGACGGCCTTGGCGCTCACCGTCCACCCCACGATCATCAGGACGCCCAGCGCGAGCGTTAACGCCGAGACCACTGTGCGCACACGTGTCACCGGGTCGCCCTGCTGCTACCTGTTCTACCTTTCATCCCCACCGCGACGAGCGCAAACAACGCCGCTGCCACGAGCGAGATGACGCCCCACCACATCATGCGGCCGGCGATCGCGCCCGCCGACTCTTCCGTAAAGGCGTTAACAATAATGGTGCCGACACTGCCGGTTTCTCCTCCCGGCAGCCACCCAGCGATGGTTTCCGGATCCGTCCAGGTAAGCAACGCCCACACGCTTAGCGAAAATACCCCCACAGCGAGCAATGCCTTCGCGGGGAACCACCGCTTACGTGATGAAATCAGCATGCCGAGCACCATCAGCGCGATCCCTGCCCACAGAAACCATGCGGCCGCGAATTGCATGAAGCGATATGTGGTCCGCGCGTCCTCAAAATCGTCGGCGGAGAGGAGTTGGACGGGGACGGGTGACAGTGAGACATCGGGCGCGACCGCCCCTACCGCAGGGACCTCGTCGATGCCGTCGTTGATCAGGCTCGACACGTCAATATTGAGGACCAGCGGAGCAGGAACCCGGTCGTCGTCGGTGAGCTCGTTCTCGAGTTGATCGTGACTCAAGGCCACCTGAGTCTGTACCGCAGCTGAGAACGCCTCCGAATTGACCACGCCCGTGATCGCGTTGCGGATGGGCTCATCAAGCCCCAGTGCCTCGACATCAACCAGCCCAGTATCGAGTTTTGCGACGGCGGCGTCTCCGAGTTCACCACTGATCTGAGAGAGCGCCAGCGGGGAGCTTAGAACACCTGCCGTGATTCGCTGAGCCGCGGTCCCATCCTCTACCGCCCCCACCACGAACTGGCTGACGGCCCACGTGGCGACAAGAAGCGCGCCGACGAGAATGCTGAGCGCCGAGATGAGAGTCCTCATGCGCCTCCCGGCTCCTCATCCCAACCAAAGAACACCCGCTCCGTCACGGCTCTGGCCCGGCGCGATGCCCGCGCGTACTGCTCGTCCAACTCTGAGCCAGTGAGGCGTACGTTCATCAGGTCAGCTAGCAGCTTCATTTGGCGTCCGTCCGAGGGGAGCAGATCTGTACGTTTGCCCACGCCGCGAAGGGCGAGTGCGCTACGGATATCGGTCGCGAAGGTCCACGCCTCGGCGAGGACTTCTGCGTCGTCAAGCTCGATCAAACCCGCCTCAACCGCGGCCGTCAGAGCATCCAGGGTGACAGTGGTGCGCAAGGAGGGGTGCTCGTGAGCGTGCTGAAGCTGGATCAGCTGAACGCTCCACTCCACGTCAGACAAACCTCCTGGTCCGAGCTTGACGTGCCGGCGTGGGTCTACGCCGCGCGGAAGACGCTCGCTCTCCATCCGCGCTTTAAGAGTGCGCATCTGGCGCAGGGCGGATTCCGTCAGCGCTTCCGGATACCGCACCGGGTCGATCATCTGCACGAATCGATCGCGAAGGTCTTGGTCACCCGCACAGGGCCGAGCCCTCAACAAGGCCTGGGCCTCCCAGGGGTCCGACCATCGGCCGTAATACTCCCTGCAGCTGTCGAGCGAGCGAGCCAGCGGACCACTCTTGCCCTCGGGTCGCAGATCGGCGTCGATCTCGAGCCCCGGTTGCGTGCCCACGGTCTGCAGTAACCGACGCATCTCCGTCGCTACTGCCTGGGCAAAGGCTTGTAGGCCCTCCCCCTTGCCATCCCACACGAACTGGACGTCCGCATCGGACAGGTAGCCCGTTTCTTCGCCGCCATAGCGGCCCATGGCAATGACAGCCATGGTGAGGGGCGGCTCCTCGAGTCCCTTGGCCTCAGTCACTGTCGTCATCGCGATGCGGAGCGCGCCGTCAATCAGCACGTCTGCCACCGTGGTCACGGTCTTGGCGGCCTCAACCGAGTCGAGCAGGCCGAGCACATTGGCGGCCGCGGTCCGCAGCAGTTCGCGGCGCCTCAGCCCTCTCAGTGCAGTGATGCACTGTTCGGGGTCCTTAGCCCGCTTGAGGATCGCATCGGCCTCACCCCAAAGCCGTTCAGGGGCGCGAGGAACCAGGTCCTCATCATTGTCGAGCCAGGTGATGTCCTGTGCCGAGCTCAGCAATGCCTTGGTGACATAGCCCGAGGTGGACAGCAGGCGCGCGAGCCGCTCTGCGGCGGTACGCGAGTCACGGAGTAGCTTCAGGTACCACTGCGAGTTCTCCAATTGTTCAGAGAGCTGGCGGAACGCGAGAAGCCCCGCATCGGGGTCTGCGCCCTGCGCGAACCACCCGATCATGGCGGGTAGAAGTTGTCGCTGGATGGCGGCCCGGCGGCTCACGCCGTCGGTCAGTGCCACCAGGTGCCGCTGAGCCCCCGTGGGATCAACAAAGCCGACGGCGGCCAGGCGTGCCCGCGCGGCGGTATCCCCCAGGGCGGCCTCATCGGCGCTTAGGCGTGCGACCACGGGCAAGATGGGTCGGTAGAACATCTCGAGGTGCATGGCCCGCACCTCCCGGCGCACGTCCAGCCATACCTCGTCCATGTATTCGACGGTCGCGAATCCCGAGGCCCGAGCCAACACCCGCTTACCCGCTTCAGTCGCAGGCATCAGGTGCGTGCGGCTGAGTTTGCGCAGTTGCAAGCGGTGCTCCCACACTCGCAACTGCCGGTACGAGCGTTCCATGGTCGCGGCTTGCACACGGCCCACGTAGCCGCCGGTGCGCAGTGCCCGCAATGCCGTCAGCGTAGTGCGCGAACGGAGAGTGTCGTCCGAGCGCCCGTGCACCAGTTGAAGCAATTGGACCGTGAATTCAACGTCGCGTAATCCACCTGGCCCGAGCTTGATCTGCCGGTCGGCCTCGCCCCGGGGCACATGCTGCTCCACGCGGCGGCGCATCGCTTGCGCGCTCTCCACGAATCCCTCGCGTTCCACCGCGGTCCATATGAACGGCGCGAGTTCCTCGACGTATCGCGAACCAATGTCGAGGTCGCCCGCGATGGGGCGCGCCTTCAGCAGCGCCTGGAACTCCCAGGTCTGCGCCCAGCGCTCGTAGTAGGCCCGGTGAGAGGCGATGTTGCGCACCAGCGCGCCGTCTTTGCCCTCCGGGCGTAGATTCGCGTCGACCTCCCACAGCGCAGGTTCGATGCCGGCGCTGTCACATGCGCGAGCAGCATAGTTGGCGAGCCTTCCGGCCACCCGCAGCGATTCCTCGTCGGAGTGCCCCTCGACAGGCTCCGCGACATAGATGACGTCCACGTCAGACACGTAGTTGAGTTCGTGCGCGCCGCACTTGCCCATTCCGATGATGCACAGCCGGGTCGCCCCATGATCGGGATACTCGGCACGTGCCAGCGCGAGCCCGGCGTCCAGCGCTGCCCCTGCGAGGTCGGCCAGCACTCTGCCCACCTCCGGGAAGATGTCCGCGGGCGTTTTGGCGAAGAGGTCCTCTGAGGCGATTCGCATCAGCACGCGATAGTACGCAATACGCATGGCCGCCTGGCCCGCGGCACCCGTGATGGTCGCGACCGGAGACTCCGCGTCCGGATCCGCCCCCACCCCGCGCAGTAGCACGCCACGCACATCGATGTCAGCGAAGACCTGCCCTACGGGCAGATCCAGAAAGTCGGCCAGCAGGTCGGGGTGGCGAATGAGGAAGTCCCCAAGCGCAAGCGAGCCGCCCAACAGGACGGCCATCTTGGCCCCACCCTCGGTGCCGCGAAGCGCCACTAGCGGCTCAAGATTGCCGCTGTGCTCCGCGGCCTCGGCCAACCGGAGCAGCTGCAACACTCCAGCGTCCGGGTCTGCGAGGTAAGACAATGCGTCTGCGGGGTCCTCAAGGTAGGTCCCGGTGATCGCGTTGATCTGCTCGATCTGCGCCTGCACCCGGGGTGCATCGAGCACACCGGCGCGGCGCAGTCGGGTCGCAAAGGGTACTTCGCGGGTGCTCATGTCTTCCTCCGAAAGGCGGCTACCTGAGCGAACTACAGGACGGGCAGGTACTGAGCGAGCTCGTAGGGCGTGACCTGTGCCCGGTAGGACTCCCACTCGGCGCGCTTGTTCTTCAACACGAAGTCAAAGACGCGCTCGCCGAGCGTCTCCGCGACGAGCTCAGACCGCTCCATCACGTCAACGGCATCGGACAGCGAGGACGGCAACGGCTCGTAGCCCATCGCACGGCGCTCCGAGTTGGACAGCTCCCACACGTCGTCCTCAGCACCCTCTGGCAAAACCAGACCGTCTTCGATGCCCTTGAGGCCCGCCGCGAGCAACACTGCGAAGCTCAGGTACGGGTTGGCCGCAGAGTCCATTGCGCGGTACTCGACGCGAGTCGACTGACCCTTTTCGGGCTTGTGGGTGGGGATGCGCAGCAGTGCGCTGCGGTTGTTCGAGCCCCAGCACACGTACGACGGGGCCTCGGAGCCACCCCACAGGCGCTTGTACGAGTTCACGTACTGGTTGGTGATGGCGGTGATCTCGGGCGCGTGCTTGAGCACTCCGGCCATGAACTGACGCGCGACTGGCGACAGCTGGTGCGGCGCGCCGGCCTCGAAGAACGCATTACGGTCACCCTCGAAGAGGCTCATGTGGGTGTGCATGCCCGAGCCGGGGCCGTCAGACAGCGGCTTCGGCATGAAGGAGGCAAAGACGCCCTGCTCGAGCGCCACCTCCTTGATGACCATGCGGAACGTCATGATGTTGTCGGCCATCTGCAGCGCGTCGGCATACCGCAGGTCGATCTCGTTTTGACCCGGACCGGCCTCGTGGTGGCTGAACTCCACGGAGATGCCCATGTTCTCAAGCATCGTGATGGCGGTACGGCGGAACTCGTGCGCGGTGCCGCGTGGCACGTTGTCGAAGTAACCCGCCTGGTCGATGGGCTTGGGAATCTGCCCCTCTTCGAGCGCCTTGAACAGGTAGAACTCGATCTCCGGGTGCGTGTAAAAGCTGAATCCCAACTTGGACGCCTTGTCGAGCGTGCGCTTGAGCACCTGGCGCGGGTCAGACAGCGCGGGCTCACCGTTGGGAGTGTAGATGTCGCAGAACATGCGTGCGGCGCCCTGGCGCTCACCACGCCACGGCAGAATTTGGAACGTCGACGGGTCCGGCATGGCCAGCATGTCCGACTCGAACACGCGCGTCAGACCCTCAACGGCACTGCCGTCAAAACCGATTCCCTCGTTAAAGGCGTTCTCTAGTTCCGCGGGCGCAATCGCCACCGATTTGAGAATCCCGAGCACATCCGTGAACCACAAACGGATGAAACGGATGTCTCTCTCTTCGACGCTGCGAAGGACATACTCCTGCTGCTTATCCATGCCCCTATCCTGCCCTATCCAGAAGTCGATCGTGTGACATCGCCCGCGTGCGTCCGATGCTCGGGGTGGCTGAGTTGCTCACTCACCGGATGACGGGCAGAGATAGCGCTCAAACTTAGCTCGAACACGCTCCCACATGGCTGGAGTCAACTGGTGCCCCACACCTGACTCGATAAAGGACGTGAAGTGGTCCGCCGCATCGGCCGCCTCGAATGCGCGCGCGATCGTGTCGATGCCCGGCAGCACGCCACTCATCGGGCTAGCGGTGTCGAGTTCGCCAAAGTTCAGGTGCAGCGGGGTGGGCGCGATGAGGCCCGCGATGTCCGGGGTGTCTCCATCTCGCTGCCACCCGGGCACGAAGGTAGTGAAGCAGTGGTTGAGGTGATGCTCCTGGATCGCAGCGTAGGTGGGTAGGCAACAGTTACCCACGATCGCCTTGAGCCGTGGTTCGAACGGGCCCGTGAGCCACGCCATGGTCGAGCCCATCGAATGGCCGTACGCGCCCAAGCGGTCTGATTCGACCTCCGGGAGCGAGACCAACAGGTCCACGGCGCGGCGGGCGTCGAGAATGTTCTTCCACGCGAGGCTCTTGCCTTGGGTGAGGTAACGCATCGCCTCAAACTCCTCGTAACTGCGGCCCGGCAGTTGAGGGCTGATCCGGCCCTCGAAGCACAGCGCATCGGGGCACAGCACCACATACCCCTCGCGGGCCAACGCTGCGCCGGTGTGATGCATGGGGTCTCCCGCCAGGCCCGCGGGCTCCGACTTGCCAAGTTCCCACTGGCCGTTGTGCTGGTGGAGCACCACGATCGCGGGAGCGGGGTGCGCCGCGGTCACCCCTTCCGGGATGAGCAACAGCGCCGGGACCCGGTCCATGGGCTCGGCAAAGTAGCTGAGGTACTCAATCCGGTAGCCATCGTGCCGGGTGGCCGGGGCACTCCTGCGCACGTCGAGGTCGCCGGGCGCGGGCCACGGGCCGCCCAGACTCCGTTGGAGCTGCTCTCGAAGTGAGTCGGGGGCGATGGCCATGGTTCCAGTGTGCCGCGCTCGCGCCAAGTAGGCTGGCCCAATGTCGAATTTAAGAATCGCGCTCGCTCAGATCAACACCTGCGTGGGCGACATCGCTGGTAACAGCGCACTCATCCTTGACCGATGCCGTGCGGCGCATGCGCAAGGCGCTCACCTCGTCGCGTTTCCGGAGATGACGACCACCGGGTATCCCATTGAGGACCTTGCATTGCGCGAGAGTTTCCAGCGCGCCGCCGAGGGCTCTGTAGAAGAGATTGCGAGCACCCTGGAGGCCGAGGGCCTGGGCGCGTTGACCGTCATCATGGGCACGCTCGGCGTGAGCGCGCAGGCGCGGCCGTTCAATCAGGCCGTGGTCATCCAGCACGGCGCAGTCACGGCCCGCTACAACAAGCATCACCTGCCCAACTACGGGGTGTTCGACGAACGCCGTATCTTTGCGGCCGGTGAGGACCGCTGCGTGGTGGAGGTCAGCGGCAAGCGCATCGGCGTGGTGATCTGCGAAGACATCTGGCAGGACGGCGGCCCGGTCGCCCAAATGGACGATGCGAACATTCAGTTGCTCGTAGTGCTCAATGGGTCTCCGTTTGAGGAGGGCAAGGGGCACGTGCGCACGGACCTCGCCGAGCGCCGGGCGCGCGAGGTAGAGGCGCCAGTGGCCTACGTCAACATGTGGGGCGGGCAGGACGACCTGGTCTTTGACGGCCACAGCTTTATTGTGGCCGCGGATGGACGACTACTCGCCTCCGCCGTGGGCTTCGCCGACGCGCTCGTCCTGTGGAACGTGCCGGAGGACTACGAGACCCCCGTCGCGGCGGAGATCACGCCACCGCTCAGCGACGACGCCCAGGTGTATTGGGCCTGCGTCACCGGCCTGCGCGACTACGTGCTGAAGAATGGATTCTCCTCGGTGATGCTGGGCGTCTCGGGCGGCATCGATTCCGCGCTCACCGCGGCCATCGGCGCCGATGCCGTGGGCGGTGCGAACGTGGTGGGAGTGTCGATGCCTTCCGAATACTCGTCGGCCCACTCCAAGGACGATGCCGCAGACCTGATGAAGCGCCTGGGCGGCGACTACCGCGTGCAACCCATCGCCAAGATGGTTGACGCGTTCCAAGCGGACCTGGCGCTCGAGGGCGTGGCCGAAGAGAACCTGCAGGCACGCCTACGGGGTGTGATCCTGATGGCAATCTCCAACCGCGAAGGTCACATGGTCATGGCCCCCGGCAACAAGTCGGAACTCGCGACTGGCTACGCCACTATCTATGACGCCGGCAGCATCGGCGGCTTTGCCCCGCTTAAGGACCTCGACAAGTCACGCGTGTGGGACCTCGCCAAGTGGCGCAATGCATACGCGGAAGGCCGCGGCGAGACGCCCCCTATCCCGGAGAACTCGATCACCAAACCCCCCAGTGCGGAACTGCGCCCCGGCCAGTTGGATCAAGACTCGTTGCCTCCGTATGAGCTACTGGACGAGGTGCTGGACGCGTATGTGGAACACGCCGAGGGTCGCGCCGAACTGCTCGCGCGCGGCTTCGACGCGTACGTGGTGGACAAGGTGCTCTCACTCGTGGACCGAGCCGAGTGGAAGAGGCGCCAATACCCGCCGGGACCCAAGGTGACGGCCCTGGCATTCGGCCGCGACCGGCGGCTTCCTATTACTAGCCGCTGGCGTGAGAAGGTTGAGCCATGAGCGATCGCAAAAAGGTTCGGATTCACCACTTCGCGCAGATGAAGGCACGCGGTGAGAAGATCACCATGCTCACTGCGTATGACTTCCCCACCGCACGCGCCTTTGACGCCGCGGGCGTGGACATGTTGCTAGTGGGCGACTCCATGGGTGACAACATCCTGGGTTACGACAACACCGTGCAGTTGACGCTCGACGAGATGATTCCGTTTGCTCGCGCGGTGTCGCGCGGCGCCGAGCACTCGTTCGTGGTGGCCGACCTGCCCTTCGGCACCTACGAGGTATCCCCCGAGCAGGCCGTCGAGTCATCCATCCGCATGATGAAGCTGGCCCAGCCAAACGCGGTCAAATTTGAAGGTGGCCGCCGCATCGCACGCCAGGTCAAGGCAGTGACCGATGCCGGCATCCCGTTCATGGGACACCTTGGCTTCACTCCGCAGAGCGAGAACGCCATCGGCGGCCGCCGGATCCAGGGCCGCGGCGACGGCGCGTACGACGAGATGCTCGCCGATGCCCTCGCGTTACAGGAGGCGGGTGCGTTCGCCATCGTGTTTGAGATGGTGATCGAACCCATTTCGACCAAGCTCACCGCCGCGCTCGACATCCCCACCATTGGCATCGGCGCCGGTCCGCACACGGACGGCCAGGTGCTGGTGTGGCTCGACGCGCTCGGAGTGGGCGACTGGCACCCGTCGTTCTCTAAGCAGTTCGGCGCAGTAGGCGCTGTGATGCAACAGGGCGCAGCGGGCTACGTCGCCGAGGTGAAGAGCGGCGCCTTCCCGGCCGCCGAACACACCTTTGACGACTAGTAGCGGGTAGCGCTCAGTTCGATTTGCCCCAGTTGTCGTCCTCGTCATCCCAGGACTGGCTGCGCTTTTTCGCCGTCTCTAACGCCTGCTCCGCCTCTTCGCGAGTGTCGTAGGGACCCATGAGGTCCTCCCACGAACTCAGGTGCCCCTTCTCGACCATCTTGGTACGGGCGTTGAAGTAGTACTCGATCTTCTGCGGCTCACTGGGTGACATGAGCATCGCCTCCACTAATAGACTGCCTGGCATGGGAACAGTACGCGAAACCATCGGCAAAGGCGTGGTGTCTCCACTACGCCCCGTGCCTAAGGCCATTATCCGTCCAGACTACGTGGGTCAGAAGCGCGCCTCGCGGTGGCAGGGCGGTGACGTCCACACTCCGGAGA